>ERZ1292623.1486-Hain-H51-01um-R1-1486-length-22525-cov-5_pt1 | contig 22525 bp, 31 predicted proteins | sample MGYA00564398_ERZ1292623 | MGnify/ENA primary metagenome ERZ1292623 (study PRJEB36523, sample SAMEA6512633) | groundwater metagenome | collected 2019-01-07 | study: AquaDiva: Metagenomics assemblies of 32 groundwater samples | reverse complement strand
GTCGCAAATAGAGGTTCTGTTGGATGGAACGAGACCGAGGTGAGGAGCACCGCGAGGATTCACGCCGGCGGCGGCGCGAGTCCACCGCCGCCGTTCAGGACATCGGCGACATCCCGGCGGTTGCTGACAGCGCCCGCCGTGCTGCGGCAACGGCGAGCTTTCGCGTGTATTGCGAAACGTATTTTCCAAACACGTTTTCGAAGCCGTTCTCGCCGGACCATTTGAAAGTGATCGCGAAGATTGAAACCGCGGTACTAACCGGCGGACTGTTCGCAGTTGCCATGCCGCGCGGTGCCGGCAAGACCTCATTGGCCGAGCGGGCTTGCCTGTGGGCGATCATGATCGGCGCGCATTCGTTCGTCTGTCTGATCGGCTCGAACCAGGGCGCCGCCGTAAGCCTGCTGGACTCGATCAAGAGCGAATTGGAAACCAACGATCTGCTGCTGGCCGACTGGCCGGAAATCGTAATGCCGATTCGCAAGCTCGATGGATCCGCGCGGCGATGCGAGGGGCAGCGATACAAGGGGGCGCGAACTCAAATCGAGTGGGCGTCGCGGCATGTCGTCTTCGCCGCCATCCCCGGGGCGAAAGCGTCCGCGGCCGTGATTCGCACGACAGGTATCACCGGCTCGATTCGCGGCATGAAGTTCCAGCGACCGGACGGCAAGAGTGCCCGTCCGTCGCTGGTCGTGATCGACGATCCACAGACCGACGACTCGGCCGCATCGCCGCCGCAGTGCGCGACTCGCGAAAAGATTCTCTCGACGGCCGTACTTAACCTCGCTGGCCCGGGCTGCAAGATCGCGGGCATCATGCCCTGCACTGTGATTTATCCAGACGACGTTGCCGACCGGATCCTGAGTCGCGAGCGACACCCAGAATGGAAAGGCGAGCGTACAAAGATGCTCTACGCCTTTCCGAAAAATCTAAAACTGTGGGCGAAGTATCGCGAACTGCGCGACGAATCCCACCGCCGCGACGGCGACGGATCGGATGCCACGGACTTCTATCGGGCCAATCGTGCGAAGATGGACGAAGGCTGCCTGCCGGCCTGGCCCGAGCGGTTCAACGCCGACGAGCTGAGCGCCGTGCAAAACGCGATGAATGTATTCTTTCGCGATAGCGCCGCGTTTCATTCCGAATGCCAGAACTCACCCGAGCCCGAAGCCGGCGAAGAGTCTAGTGTTATCACCGTCGAGCAGATCACCAAAAAACTCAATGGCATCCGGCGGCGGGTCGTGTCTCTGAACGCCGAGCACCTGACCGCGTTCATCGATGTGCAAGGTAAGTTATTGTTCTGGTGCGTCGCGGCCTGGTCCCAGAATTTCACCGGCTACGTCGTCGACTACGGCAGCTACCCGAAGCAGGCGGCCGACAACTTCACACTGCGCGGGGCCAAGTCGACGCTTGCGACCAAGCATCCAGGCGGCGGTCTGGAGTCCCAGGTCTATGCCGGCCTGGGCGTGCTGGCCGACCGGATCCTCGGCCGCGAGTGGGAGCGCGAAGACGGCGCGCCGATCCGCGTCAGCCGCTGCATGGTCGATGCGAACTGGGGCGAATCCACCGACGTCGTCTACCAGTTTTGTAGACAATCAACCCACGCCACGATCTTGATTCCCTCGCATGGCGTGGGCGTGACCGCGTCGGACATGCCAATGAGCGAACACAAGAAGCGGCCGGGCGAGCAGGTGGGCCACAACTGGCGAATCCCGCCCGTCGCCGGCAAGCGCGCCGTACGGCATGTGATCTACGACACCAACTACTGGAAATCGTTCGTCCACGCGCGGCTGGCCGTGGGTCTCGGTGACCCCGGCTGCGTCTCGCTGTTCGGCGGCAAGCCCGGCGCGCATCAACTTTTCGCCGAGCACCTGACGGCCGAGACACGGATTGAAACCTCAGGCCGCAAGCGGACCGTCTTCCAGTGGTCGCCCAAACCGAAGCGGCCCGACAACCATTGGCTGGACTGCCTCACCGGCTGCGCGGTGGCCGCGTCTATGCTGGGTTGCGAAATGGTGGGAGCATCCGCGGCGGCCGCTGGGCGCAAGCGACGGCGAGTGACGGCGGTCGACATCAACGGGCCGCGGCGGCGGCTTGGAGCACGATAATTCACACGGAGGCAACGAATGCCGCGCAAGCCGAAGAAGCACAAGCCGGACCCTGCGCCGGAACTGAAACCGCTGGAGTGCCCCGGCTGCGGATGCGGGCATTTCAACGTCGTGCGCACCGTGCCCCAGGCCAATGGCCGCATTCGGCGGACGCGGGAATGCCGGCATTGCGGCCGGCAGGTGCGGACCTACGAGGGCGTCGCGTGAGGAAATCGGTACACTTTTCGCTACTAATAGCCGATTATGTACCTTTTCTGTAAATCTCTCTTGCACTTCTCACCGACGTTTGGTCAAGATTCAAACGTCAAGTCCCGGTCTGATCCGCCGGGCGAAATTTCGCTGCCGTGCCGGGCGGCAATCCCGGCACGGCGTTTTTTATGCGCGAACCGAAACAATCGGATCGATCACCCTTGTGGGACGCGGTCGCCTTCGTGGCCGAGATCCTGGCTTGGCTGGTTGGTGCCGTGTGGATTGTGTCGCTGATGGCCGTTCACTCCCGGGCCGACGAATGCCCGCCGCCCCCAATTGTCGTTGCGACCTATGACGGGCTGGTGGTTGTCCAGACCCGATCGCTGGCGCAGGACTTCGATTCGAACACGGTTTATTTTTTTCGTGACGGACGGCTGATTGCTGAGCGGTGCGTGACCGACGACATGCAGGTCACGCACCGCGACGGCGAATTCTTCCTCGCGTGGCCCGACTACGAGGGCGCTCGCGTGGATCGGTTGATCCGGGTCCGCTGGATTGTCACGGTCGAAGTGGTGGTTGAGTCGCACTCCAGTGAGCAACTCGCGTGGTGGGACCAGCGGGTCCGGCGCACCAACCTGGAGGAGGCCGCCCCGTGACCGAATGGATCGGAATTGTCCAGAGCGTCGGCTTTCCCGTGGCGTCGCTCGCCTTTATCGGCTATGGCGCGATCCGAATAACGCAATGGCTGGCGCCGCGAGTCGACGGGCTGATCGACGCGCACAAGGGGTTTCTAAATTGCATTGCGGAAACACAAATTGAAATCAAGGATTGTCTCCGCACTCTGGTCGAAAGGTCGCAATGAGCGAAAAAGCAATATCCGTTTTGAAGGGCGCCGGCATCGCCGCGGCTGGCGCGATCCTGACCTACCTCGGCCAGTACGTGAGTGGCGCGGACCTCGGCCAATGGGGCCCGCTCGTTGCCGCGCTGCTGTCCGTGGCCGCGAACGCGGTGCGGAAATATTCGCAGGATTGATTTTGTCGGGTGGTGTAAGTAGCAGCACAGTGGCCCTGATACGGTCGCGAGAGGTAGGTGCGAGTCCTGCCCCCGGCGCTTGGGAGATTCGAAGTGAGCGACCTGTACAACGAAATGCACGACGACGGCGGACCGATCGCCGAACCCCTGCGGGTCCGCGCGAGACATCGCATTGAGGCGAGGCAGGCCGCTCGTGAGTTGCGCAAGGATCTGCGCAGTGCCGACGACGTCCGCGTGCTGGACGCGATCCAATCCCACGACCGCATCGCCGACGCGGTGATCGCGGAGATTGGCGAGCCGCCGGCGGGAGAGTCTTGGATTTCGTGGCTGGTCGCGCATTGGGGCGACGTGCTTCGCGTGGTGCTCGCCCTGCTCGCCCTGATTTAGACCGATTGAAAAACATGAACAACAAACAATTCACCATCCTGCTCGTCGTCGCGGCCCTGATGTTCGCCTCGATTCTCGGCCTGGGCGGCGTGGTGGCCTATCTCGCCCTGCGTCCGGCCGCGACTCCCACGGCTTCGCTGTTCGGCGGCAACACGGCCGACGCGAAATACTACTCCGCGGTCTTCAGCGCCGCGGCCGACGCGGTGGCACTCGACGGTCAACAGGCCGCGCCCGTGCTCACCGAACGGGCGCAGATTAACTCGCTCAATGGCCGACTCGGATCGCTGGCCACGGCCGGCCGAACCAAATATCCCGCGCTGCCGCCGCTGGTGGCCCGATCGTTCGAAACAGGCTTTGGCGTACAGCCGGGGCCGCTCACCGCAGCCGATCGGGCCAAGGCCGTCGAGGTGCTCCGCAAGCTCGCGGCCGAGTGCGGAGGTGTGAAATGAGCGCGAACCAATTGTGTGATTGCTATCGCGACACGGAGCCCGCGTCCGTCGTTGTGACCATCCCATCAGAGAGCAGCGAGCGGGAAGCCTTCCGTCTGCGCAAGCTCGCGAAGCGCCAAAAGCTCCCGCGAATGGTGCCGTTTCAGCCGGTCAAGACAATCGCCGCGCTAACCGAACTCGGCCGCACGCGGCGAAAGCGGGGTACGAAGTGACGCACTACGACGAACATTTCGGCTGGTCGCCGAACCCGGCCGCAACCGCGGCCTACGTCGGGTCGCTGCCCGAGCCGACGATTGCGCAAACTCTGTTGGCAGGCGCACCACAAGAGCGCAAGGACGCGTTCCTGTGGTTGCCGTTGATGTCGGTCAAGCCCGATTGGAAACGCGGCGCGCAGGGAATCGGCGACTGCGTTTCGTGGGGCGCGGAACTGGCGGCAACGATGCTGATGGCGATTCAAGCGGTAGTCCATGGCGACGCGTGGGAGGCCGAGGCGGCAACCGAGCCGATCTACGGCGGCGGACGCGTCGAGGCCAACGGCGGCCGACTCGCGGGCTACGGCGATGGGAGCTACGGAGCCGCCGCGGCGAAGTGGGTTCGCAATTGGGGCGTGCTGTTGCGGCAGGACTATTCCGCGGTCACCGGCAACCCCGACCACGACTTGCGATTTTATTCGAAGGATCGGGCTAAATCCTGGGGCAATTTCGGCTGCGGTGGTCAGCGCGACGAACGGGGCAACGGACCACTGGACCTGCTCGCCCGCAAGCACCCGGTAAAGGCTACCTCGCTGGTGGAGAATGCCGAGCAGCTTGACGCGGCCTTGCAATCGGGCTATCCGGTCACGGTCGCCTCGAACGTCGGCTTCGGGCGGATGGCCCGCGATTCGAACGGCATCGTTCGCGCGTCGGGCAACTGGTCGCATCAGATGATGTTCGGCGGGGTCAAGTGGCTGGGCATCAACCGCCTCTTCCGGCTGTTCAATTCGTGGGGCAAGTCGGCGAGCGGCCCCGATCCCGACATCGTCCACCAGGCGGTATCGGATTGTTCGTGGTGGGTCACAGACGAAGATGCCAACCGCATGTTGCGGCAGGGCGACTCGTTCGCGTTTTCCGACATCGTTGGCTTCCCGCCGCGCGTCCTGGACTTTCAAAAATCATCGGCGAATTGGGGATAAACCAATGCCTCACGATAAGAACGGCGTCAAACTTGAACCTGGCGACCGCGTCACGATGGAATTTATTGTTCAGTCGGTCAGCATGGGCGAGACCGGCTGCAACGTGAATATCAACGCGGTTAGTCCGCCCGACGACTACCGGCCGAACATTACCTGCAACAGTCGATCCGTTGAAAAAATCACGCCCGCGACAACCATTGGCTGGACGCCTCCGATGGGCATCGGATCCGCTGGTCTGATCCTGCTCGCCTGCTGCCTGCTCGCCGGCTGTTCTCACGCCGATGCCCGCACGCCAGCCGCAACCGCCGTTGTCGAAATCGCCTTCGCCAGCCTTGCCGCGACTCCGAGTACGCCCGCGCCGTCCCCATCGCCCGGCGTGTGTCCGCAGTGCAACGGCTCCGGCAAGGTTGGCGACGGGCGGATCTCGGTCACCTGCGGCGCGTGCAATGGATCGGGCCGGATCACAGCCTACGAATCACCGACGCTCGCCTGTGAATGCGACTCCTGCCAATGTCGGCCCTGTCGTTGCGACGGCCGCGAAGCCTACCGCGAAGCCGTGGCCAGCGGCGAACCGTTGTTGGTGGCCGCCGGCTTGACGGCTGCGGAGAGACACTACGCCCGCAAGACCGCCGATCGCGAGGGGCGAAGGTTCGTCGAGGTCCAGCCGTTCAAGGGGCTGATCCGCGGCGTGCATCGATTCACCGGCACGGCGCCGCTCTATGGGCCAGGCCAACCGCAGACGCGAGCGCCGCGTGCTGACGGCGGCGACGGCACGGATTTCATTTTGGCAAGCTATTCAAAACCCGGCTGGACGTGCGACGCGTCGGGCTGTCGGCCCGCGTCGGCTCCCGCGGTCCGATCCGCTGCGGCGCGTCGCACGTTTCGCATCTTCCACCGCACGGGTCGCGGATTGTTTCGAGGCTGGAGGATCTAATGACCAATCGACCGATCGGCAATCCGGGTTGGGAAAAGGCCAGCGGCAACGGCACGTACGCGGATCCGTGGATCCAGGAAGTTGCCGGGGCCGTGACCGTCAGCGGCGGCGCGACGGCCGCGAATCAGACCACACAGATCACCGCCGAGCAGGCGATCCAAGCGACTGCTGGAGCGACAACCGGCGCTGCGGTAATCACCGACGCGAACGGCACGATGCAGCAGTATCTTCGCGGGCTGGTCAAGCTCGCGATCACGGCTGGAAGTTTTTTGGTCACGGCTGCACTCGCCGCCGGTTCCGAAATTATCGGCTCCACGAAAGACGCCGGCCCTCACTGGACCAGCAGCTTTGGGATCACGTCCGCGGTCGTTTCGTCGGCCGCCATGACGACCGCCGCGGCGCTGACCGATGCCCCAACTGCCGGGCAAAAGATCGTCATCACCGACATTTTGTTTTCGTCGGATACGGCGATGCGGATGGATTTCCAGTGCGAGACCACGGGCGTCGTGGTGGCATCGTGTTTCTGCCCGGCGAATGGCTTCGTACAGATCACGCCGCGATCGAAACTCAAACTTGCGACGGCCGACAAGAAGCTGTTCGGCGATGCGAGCGTGGCGGGAAATATCCGGGTCACGGTGTTCTATTACAGCGAGGCCTGAGCGTGAATTATCCGTTGGCGGCAGTTCGACCGCGACCGTCCCGGGTGTGGAGCCCGCTGGACCTCGGGCTTGCATTCCTGTGGGAGGGCGAAGGATCTCTCTACCAGGACATCGCGCGAACTACGCTTGCCGTCAGCGAATCCGATCCGGTTGGCAGCATCACGGACCTGACCGGCAACGGGAATCACTTCGCGGCGGTGGCGGACGACACCACGCGGCCGGCCTTGAATCTGACGGGGCCGAACAGCACGCGGATTGTGAACAGCGACGGCGTCAATGACATCCTGATTGCCCCTTCCATCACGTCCACGGACGGCATGACGCTATGGGGCGTTTTTCGGGCCGAGACAACGATTGTCGGCTGTCCGTTTATCAGCGGCAGCCAAAGTGCCAATTGGCGGATCTACTGCAATTCTGGCGGCCTGGACGAGGTTCGCATGAACACCTCGGCGGGCATTAGCTCGATCGGCGCGGCGATGACAATCGATCAGTGGTATATCGTGATCGGCCGGTATCGGGTGAGTGACGCCTTGCAAAGCGTGATCCTCGACGGCGTGAAGTACGACGAGAAATCCACCGGCACTGGAACGCCCGTCACAGGCGAACCGCGTTTTCTGTGCCGCGTGGCTTCGTCGCCCGCGAGTTCCGCCGCCGCCGGAATCGTGACGCGATACCTATCAGATGCCGAGTGTAATCAACTCGGTCAATACCTGAAATCAAAATACAATCCGACTGGGGCGGCATCGGGCCCGCAATGGGTGGGCCTATGAGTTATCCAGTGTCCGCCGTGCGAAACAGGAACTTCGTCGCGCCCGCCGTGTTCGCGCCGTCCGATCTGTTCGTCGGCGGATACACCGGCGACATCTGGGACCCATCGCTGACCGCCAACCTCTGGACGGACGCGGGCATAACGCAGGTGGCGAGCGACGGCGATGTTATCGGCCGCTGCACGGGCCGGGTGAATGGCAACCAGATCAACCAGGCCACGGCCGCGAACAAGCCGACCTGGCAAACGGCCGAATTGAACGGCCAGCCGGTGTTTCGCTTCGACGGCATCAACGACGTGCTTGTGGCGTCCGCGGCGATTTTCGACTTCACACTACAGACCACGATTCTCGCCGTCACGAAACAAGACGTGGCGATCATCGATCAAGTAGTTGTGACTTCGACAATCACCGGGGCTGCCGGCACGTTGATGCGGTATCGCTTGAATATCTCGGCGCAAGAGATTCGCGGGTTGTGGCCGCTAGCCGACAAAGCTACGGGCGCAGTGTTCGGAACTTGGGGCGTTCAGGCGTTGGTCTTCGAGGCCACACAGGCGGCCAACGGCGTGACGCGGGTTTATTCCAACGGCGGAACTGCCGGAGCGTCCGCGAGCGGCGCGCGAACAAACGGCAACGACATTAATCTGACACTTGGCGGCGACGGCTCCGCGTCTTTCCTTGTCGGTGATGTCGCCTATCTGCTGGTCATCAACCGCAAGCTGACGGTGGCCGAGTTGAATCAGTTCGGGACGTGGGCGAATACTCGGTTTGGAACCTCATGGGTAACAGCAACATGACGAGTTTGAAACATCCTGACTTCGATTGTCCGTCGCTGCTGACTCTCTTGTGGTTGTGGGTGAAAGGCCAATGACGATCTACACCCGACACGTATACGGAATCTGCCCGGCTGAAAACGCCGCGAAGGTCAACGCCTTGCTACAGGCCGCTGGCTTCGGGCGGAATAACTTCGCCGCCGCCCTAAACGGCGACGGCAGTAGAAACGCCCCCAGCCACTATGCCACCCATTGGGTAATGACTGAGGCCGACTACGAGCGGCTTGAAACCGATCCGGACCTCGCAGCGTTCGGCGTCGTTTGGGACGCAAGCCGTGGCAAGGTGGGCGAAGATCCGAACCGCGAAAAGGATTGGCTGGCGGCGGCGGGATTGAAGAAACAAGCGAAAACGGTGGAGACGGTCAGATGAGCGACATCACCGACGCGATGGAAACCAACGCGGCCGGGCCTGCCAAGGTCACGGTGGATGGCGAGTCCGTCGAGCAGCACAGCCTCAAGGACCTGATCGAAGCCGACCGCTACCTGGCCAGTCGGACCGCCGTCACAAGCACCGCCGCGAACACTCGCCGCGGCCTGCGATTCAACAAGCTCACCCCACCGGGAACCGTGTAACCATGTTCGGTTGGTTCAAAAAACTGGCGAGTCGCGGCAAGGCTGTGGTGACACGCGCCGTCACCGGCCGCTATGACGCCGCGCAGACGACCGAAGATAATCGCCGCCACTGGGCCAACGCGGATGCGCTCTCGGCCGCCGCCGCCAACTCGCCGGCCGTGCGGCGAAAGCTGCGCGACCGCTCGCGGTACGAGGTCGGCAATAACTGCTACGCCGACGGCATCGTCACGACTCTGTCGAACGACGTGATCGGGACCGGGCCCCGACTGCAGCTGCTGATCGACCAGCCGGGCGACGATATTAAGCGATCGGCGAATCGGGTCGAGCGGCAGTTTTTGCTATGGTCCAAAAAGATCGGACTGGCCGCCAAGCTGCGGACGATGCGCCGCGCGATGGCCACTGACGGCGAGGCGTTCGCGATTCTCACCGCCAACCCCAAGCTCGATCACCCGATCAAACTCGACCTGCGATTGGTCGAGGCCGAACAGGTCACCACGCCCGGCATGCTGGGCCTCGGCGCCGACGAAGCCGATGGGATCCGCTTCGATCGCTGGGGCAATCCGACCGAGTACCACGTTTTGAAAAACCACCCCGGCGGCCAAAGCGTGATGGGACCGCTGGAATACGAAATCATCCCGGCCGCCAACGTGATTCACCTGTTTCGCGCCGATCGCCCGGGCCAGGTCCGCGGCGTGCCGGAGATTACTCCCGCGCTGCCGCTGTTCGCCCTGATCCGCGGCTACACGCTGAGTGTGGTCAAGGCCGCGCGAACCGCCGCGATGATGGCCGGCATTCTGTACACCGACGCGGCCGGCGGCGACGCCGACGAAGTTGAGCAATTCCTTGCGATCGACATGGAAGACAACGCGCTGTTGACCATGCCGAACCAATGGAAGATGCAGCAGATGAAGGCCGAACAGCCGGTCACCGGGTTTGGCGAATTCATCAAAACCTGCCTGATGGAAATCGCCCGTTGCGTCTGCATGCCGCGCTCGATCGCGATGGGTAGCTCGGAAGGGCTCAACTATTCATCCGGCCGACTGGACCATCAGACCTATTTCCGCGCCGTTGGCATCAGCCAGAGCGAAGTCGAAATCACCGCCTGCGATCGGATTCTTTCCGCCTGGCTCAATGAAGCCGCGATGGTCACCGGCGTGATCCCCGCGGGCCTGGGTCTGTTCGGCGACTGGGACCATCTTTGGTTTTGGGACGCGCCGGAGCACGTCGACCCCGAGAAGGAAGCCAACGCGGCGCTGTCGCTGCTCGAGGGCGGCTTGCTCACCGAGGCCGAGTACAACGCCCGCGGCGGCAAGGATTGGGAGCAGGTACAGTCGCAACGCGCGAAGGAGCTTGGGATCACGGTCGAAGAATATCAGACGATCAAACGCAACAAACTGCTGGGCCTGCCTGTCCAGCGACAGCCCAGCCAACAGGAGACTGACAATGCCCAGGCCGCTTGAATTTACTGCCGCCGTGGAGTGGTGCGAGATCACTGCGGCCGACGCCGCGGCCGAAAAGAAGCTCCGCCGCTTCGCGATGAAAGCCTACACCGGCGGCGCCATGCCGCTGCCGAATTTCTACAGGCCGGTTGTCATCGACCTGGCCGGGATGAAAGCGGGCGCGAAGTCGATTCCGATTTTCCGCGGGCACGACCCCGACAAGATCGTGGGCCACGCTGATGAAATCGAAATCACTGATCGCGAGATCAAGGTCGCTGGCGTGATCTCGGCCGACAACGAGCACTCGCGAGAGATCGCGGCCAGCAGCGACAACGGCTTCCCGTGGCAGGCGTCCGTGGGCGCGGAGCCGACTGCCGAATTCGAGTACATCGCCGAGGGCGTCAAGGCCACGGTCAACGGCCAGACCATCAGCGGGCCCTGTCTGATCGCCCGCAAATCAATTCTCAAAGAGGTAAGTTTCGTACCACTCGGAGCCGACCGTCGCACGTTTGCGAAGGTCGCGGCTTCCGCCAAGCAAGAAGGGAAAATCATGGAATTTGAAAAGTGGCTGGAAGCCCAAGGCTTCGTCGCGGCCAACCTGGACGAAAAGCAGACCGCCAGCCTGAAGGCGGCTTGGGAAAAAACCAAGACGCCCGAGCCGCCGAAGGTCGAACCCGTTGACCCGACCGCCGAGATTCGCGCCAAGGCCGCGGCCGAAGCCAAGCGAATCGGACGGATCAACGACCTGACCGCCAAGGCCGGGCCGCTGAAGTGCGTCGAGGTGGGTCACGAAAACGAACTGATCGCCGCTCGCGCGATCGAAGCCGGTTGGGACGAGAACCGCGTGGAACTCGAAATCCTTCGCGCGTCGCGGCCCAAGTCGCCGGCAATCCACACGCAGGTCGACGTGGCCGATGGGCAGGTGATCGAAGCCGCCATCGCCCAGGCCGGCAAGCTGCCGAACCTGGAAAAGCACTTCGAGGCGAAGACGCTCGACGCCGCGCACAAGCAGTTCAAGGGCCGCATCGGCTTGCAGCAGATGCTGATTGAAGCCGCCTGGGCCGGCGGATTCACGGGCCGGCATTTCGAGTGCAGCCAGACCATGCTGCGTGCCGCGTTCTCCTCGTTGTCGCTGCCAGGCATTCTGAGCAACAACGTGAACAAGTTCCTGCTCGAAGCCTTCATGGCCGTCGAGCAGACCTGGCGGGCCATTTCGCGCATCCGGCCGGTGAACGATTTCAAAACGATCACCAGCTACCGCATGAACGGCAACATGGAATACGAAGAGGTCGGCCCCAGCGGCGAGTTGAAGCATGGCACGCTGGGCGAGTCGAGCTTCACCAACCGCGCGAAGACGTACGGCAAGATGTTTTCGATCACCCGCGAAAACATCATCAACGACGATCTCGGCGCGCTCACCGACGTGCCCCGCATGATCGGCCGCGGGGCGGCGCTCAAACTCAACACCGTGTTCTGGACGCGGTTCTTGAACGACTCCGCGTTTTTCACCAGCGGCAACGCCAACTACATTTCGGGCGCGGGCACGGTCTTGTCGATCGACCAGTTGACCGCGCTCGAGCTGCTGTTCTTGAACCAGGTCGACGCCGATTCGAAGCCGATGGCGATCGCCCCGGCGATCCTGTTGGTTCCCAACGCGTTGTCCACCACGGCCAGCGTGTTGATGGCCGGGCTCGAATTGCGGGACACGACGGCCTCGACCAAGATCCCGACCAAGAATCCGCACAGCGGGAAATTCCGCGTCGAGCGGTCGAGTTACCTGAGCAACTCGGCCATCAGCGGCTACTCCACCACGGCCTGGTACCTGCTGGCCAACCCGATGGACGAGGCCACGATGGAGGTCGCGTTCCTGAACGGTCATGAAAATCCCACGGTCGAAACGGCCGAGGCCGATTTCAACACGCTGGGAATCCAGATGCGCGGCTATCACGACTTCGGTTGTGCGCTCCGCGAATACCGGGCCGGCGCTAAGTCGAAAGGTGCCGCGTAAGCAAACTCCAGAGGGCCCCGGTCCGGTTTTCGGCATCCGCCGGGCCGGGGCTTTTTGTAACAACCACCACAACCACTAATTTTCTACACGCGAGGTACAGACAATGACCCAAGCCATTCTTCGCCAGACCGGCGACTCTTTGGACTATACGCCGGTTGCGGCACAGACCGGCGGCGACGTGCTGCAAATCGGCGACGGCCGGGCCGCGGTGTTTCCCCAGGACGTGGCGGCCGCCGACCTGGGCGCGGCCAGCGTCAAGGGTGTGTTCCGGCTGCTCAAAACCGCGAACATCAACCTGCTGGACGGCCAGCGGGTCTACTGGGATCACTCGGCCAATACCGCGACCTACAAGACCGCCAATGACCGAGACTTCTACCTCGGCCTGGCCGTGGGCGATTCGCTCGCCGCGGCGACGACGGTCGATGTCGCGATCAACGAAGTGCCGCGGTTTCTCACCCGGTTGCAAGACGGCGGCTGGACGTCGTTGATCGTCAAGACCGTGGTGGGCTCCACAACCGTGGAGGTTCCCGATGTCAAGATGCGCGGCGGTTCGGCCGAATTCATTTTCGGCGCGACGGCCGAGGCGCAAAAGGTCGATCTGCTTTCGAACAAGGCTTTTGCCTTGGGCTCGAATTGGATCGTCGAGGGCGAGGTCAACGTGATCGATGACGGCGACGCCGCCGCGATCGACTTCAATATCGGCGTGGCCAACGCCACCCACGCCAGCGATGCGGACGCGATCACCGAAAGCGTGTTCCTGCACTTGGACGGCAACTCGCTGGACCTGTACGCGGAATCCGACGACGGCACAACCGAAGTCGCGGCGACCGATACCACGGTGAATATCGCGCTGGCGACCCCGTTCCATTTCGTGATCGACGGCCGCAACCCAGCCGACGTGCAAATCTACGTCAACGGCGTGCTGATGTTGACCTCCACCGTGTTCGACATTTCGGTCGCCACCGGGCCGCTGAAGCTCCTCGCGCACTTGGAAAAGACCAGCGATGACACCACGGCGAGCTACATCATCAACGAACTGTGCGTCCGCACGATGGAGCAGTAAGGTTCTCGTTGTTGCCCCGCCGCGGGATAGTTCCGCGATCCCGCGGCGGGTTTTTTGATATTCCCCACTGGCGCAAGAAATGACCAACCTCCTCCGCACCGGCGCGGCGTACCTGGCCGCCACAATGAAAGCCTCCGTCAGCGATACCATCACGTATCGCCGCGGCGGCGCGTCGGTGAGTCTTTCGGCCACGCGCGGGCGAACGGAATTCCAGGCGGTCAATGGCGACGGAACTGTAATTGAAGTCGTCTCGGCCGATTGGATCGTCGACCCCGACGACCTGGTCTTGAACGGGTCGGAGACGCTGCCCCGCAAGGGCGACACGATTGACGACGGGGTGGCGACCTACCAGGTAATGCCGCCGCAAGGCAGCGATAAGGCGTACCGGCAAGACGCGACCAAGCAACGGCTGCGGATTCACACGAAGCAAGTAGGAGCCTGATGGCCCACGCCGTTTCCATCCTGATCGCCGATGCGATGGTCGCGTTTCTGAACGCGCTCACCTTGTCGCATCCGTTCACGGCCGAGCGAAAGTACGTCCCTTCGTACGCGCTCGAAGACCTGGCCGCGATCCGAGTCCCTGTTGTCCCGCGTACGCTCGAACAGGAAATGGCCGATCGCTCGCGGGTGGACGAAACCTACGCGATCGACGTTGGGATTTTGAAGCACCTGAATTGCAGTGACGACCAGGTCGAAGCCGCGGCGGATCCGCTGATGCTGTTCACCCAGCAGCTCGCCGAGGCGCTTCGCAATCAGCGTACGCTATCGCTCACCGGCGGCGCTGTTGCGGCCTGGACCGGCCTGGTGAACGACCCGCTGTACATCCCCGAGCACCTGACCACGATGCGGCAATTCACCAGCGTCTTGACCACGACTTGGAAGGTGGTGCGCTGATGCGAATCGATTTCAAGGCCGGCTTCTTCGATCGTCCGGCGGTCATCAACGCCGTGGACAAAGCCACCCGCAAGGCGTTGTCCAAGTTCGGTGCGTTCGTTCGCCGCGCCGCACGGTCCAGCCTGCGCCGCCGCAAGAAGTCATCCGCCGCCGGCTCGCCGCCATCGGTCCACACCAGCGACAAAGTCGCCACGCTCAAAAATATCCAGTTTGCCTACGAGCCCGCGCGGCAAAGCGTGATTGTGGGGGCGATCAAGCTCAATCAGACGGCCGTTGTCCAAGGTGTAAATACCGCAGGCACGCTGCCGGCGCTGATGGAGTACGGCGGCGAGCAAGGAATCCTCGAGGTGTTTCGCCGTGGGCGGTGGACCCGCGCCGATCAGCGTAGCCGCCGCAAGATCGCCGGCCAGAAAACCCGCGTGCGGCAGGCCCGCTACGCTCCGCGGCCGTTCATGGGGCCAGCGTTTCAAAAAGAACTTTCCAAAGCGCCGGACCTGTGGCGCAATTCCGTCAAACCATAGGAGGCAATCATGGCCGCAGGATTTGTACTCGGGCTGAACGCGAAAGCGTACCGCAACACCGGGTCTTACGCTTCGCCGACGTGGGTCGAAATGACGAACATCAAAGACCTGAGCCTTGAACTCTCGACGGGCGAGGCCGACGTATCGACTCGCGGCAGCAGTTGGGAGTTGATGGCCTCCACGCTGTTCAAGGCGAACGTGACCTTCAACATGATCTGGGACCCGGCGGACGCCACGTTCGCGGCCGTGCTCGCCGCGTTTCTTGCGCGGTCCGTATTCGAAGTCCTGGTGCTCGACGGCTCGCGTACGGTCGCCGGCAATCAGGGCCTGCGCGCCGAGTGCAATGTTTTCTCCGCGACCCGTAACGAGCCGCTGACCGGCGCGCTTGAGGCGGCCGTCACGCTCAAACCCACGCGGACCACCAACGGCGCGCCGACCTGGTTCACCGCTGCCTAAGCAAAATCACTCACCACTGAGGTAAAGGAATCATCCTATGGCCGTTCTTGTAGTCACCGCCGCACAAGTCCTTTCCGGGGCGAACGCGGAAACCGTCACGAAAATTACCGGCGTGGCCGTTACCGCCGGCCAGGCCCTGTACCTGGTCGCGGCCACCGATCAGTGGGCGCTTTGCGACGCGAACCTCTCGGCCGCGGGCGCGACGTTCGTCGGCATCGCGCTCAACGACGCCGCGGCCGGCCAGTGGGTCACGGCGCAAAAGGGCGGCACGATCACGCTTGGGGCCGGGGCCGCGCCGGTCAACGGCACGATCTACGTCGCGGCCGCCACGGCGGGCGGCATCGCTCCCGCCGCGGACCTGGCCTCGGGCTGGTACGTGTCGATCATCGGCGTTGGCGATGGCACGGGCAAAATCACACTGTTCCCGCGCAACACGGGGATCGTGATCTAATGCGCACCTTCCGCGACACCAAGGGCCGCGAGTGGCAAGTCGAGGTCAACGCCTCGACCGTCAAGCGGGTCAAGACGCTGCTGGGCGTATTGCTCACCGACGCGGTGGATAATAAGTGCGAACTGTTCGCCCGGCTACACGACGACATGGGGCTGATCGTGGACGTGCTGTACGCGCTGTGCAAGCCGCAAGCCGACGCGGCCGGCGTGACGGATGAGCAGTTTGGCGAGGGCTTCGCCGGCGACGTCCTGACCGCCGGGCACGAGGCCCTGATCGCGGAGCTAAACGATTTTTTCCCGAACGCGCAACAGCGGAAGAATCTAGCGCTGTTGCGGGAAAAGATGCTGAAAGTGACGGACCTGATTCAAGCGGAGGGGGCAAGGCGGATCGAAGGGCTGGACGCCGAATCACTGGCGAAGAGTGTTATCGCCTCATTTGGGAACTCGCCGGGATCGTCGGCATCGACCCCGGCCCCCACACCCTCCGCGAGTTGACCTGGATGGCCGAGGCCCGGCAGTCGAGCGAGTGGGCCCGGGCCGCGGCGATCAAGGCCACGCTGATCAATATCAACCGAGACAAAGCAAAACATCCGCAGCCGCTGCCTGATGACCTGTTCAACCCCTATGCCAAACTTCCGCCGCCCGCTCCGCCGCAAAAGGTAGACATCGCCATTTTGAAAACGATTTTCGTCGATAACTTTCGAGATTGATCTATGGCGTCGAGTGCTGGAATTCGAGCGGGTCGCGCGTTTGTGGAGCTGTCGCTCCAGGACGGCCCATTGCGCAAGGGTCTCGACGCCGCCGCCGCCCGGCTGAAAACATTCGGGGCGTCGGTCGGTGCAATCGGCGTCGGGCTCGCGGGCCTCGGCTCTTCGATCGTGGCCCCGATGCTGGCCGCGGTCAAAGCGTTTTCCGACGCCGGCTCCGAAATCGCCGACGCCAGCGCGCGGACTGGCATCAGCGCGGAGGCGCTGCAGGAATATAAATTCGCGGCCGAACAAACCGGCGCGACGTTGGAAGAGTTGGAAGTCGGCATCAAGAAGATGCAAAAGGCGATCGTCGAGGCCGGGCAGGGATCGAAGTCGGCCACCGAGGACCTGGCCCGACTCGGCCTGACCGCGGCCGACCTGGCCGGCGAAACGCCGGAAGAGCAATTTGAAATGATCGCCGAGGCGATTTCAAAGATCGAGGACCCCGCCGAACGGGCCGCCGCAAGCATGGCGATTTTCGGTAAGAGCGGCACCTCCCTACTCGGAATGATGGCGGGTGGCGCTAAAGGAATACAAGCCTTCGCGGCCGAGGCCCGGGCGCTGGGGATCGTGCTCACCGACGAGGACATTCAGGCGGCCGACAAATTCGGCGACGCGATGGACTCGCTCAAAACGCAGACGATGGCCGTCGCCTTGCAGGTCGGTGCGGCCCTGGTCCCGATGCTTTTGGAATTCGTCAACGCCGCGAAGGTTGCGGCGAAAATCGTGATCGACTTCGTGCGCGAGAATCGGGCGCTGGTCGTTACCGTGTTCACCGTGGGAGCCGCGTTGCTCGCGGCGGGCACGGCGATGATCGGAGTGGGGACCGCGATCGCTGGCCTCGGCTTTGTGTTCACCGGAATTTCCGCGGCGATCGGCGCGGCCGGCGCGGCGGTCGCTTTTTTGATGACGCCGTTCGGGCTGGTACTCGCCGCGATTGCGGCCGTATCTGCGGCGCTGGCGGCGCTGGGCGTCTGGTTTTTCACCTCGACCGAAATGGGCAAGACAGCGTTGTCGGGCCTGATGTCGTTCGTCGGCGAGACCTTCGGCGCGATCAAAGACGCGCTCGACGCGAAGCAATACGAGCTGGCGGCGAACATTCTGTGGGCCTCGCTGCTGGTCGCGTTCGAAACGGGGATTGCTCCGCTGATTCAGGCGCTCAATGCGATCAGCAACGCATGGGATGCGATCATCGACAGTATGATTGATTCGTGGGCGCAGTTCCTTGCGTTGGCCACTGCCGCCGGGCAGGGCCTGGGGCTCGTTGACGGGCAGGCAGTCGACACGCTCAACGCCGCGCAAGCCGGCATTGACGCGCGCGCAGCCGCACGCAAGGGCGTCGCGAGCGAACGCGATGCCGCCGCAGCCAAACGACTCGCCGACGCGCGGGCCGAACGTGACGCGCTGATCGGCGAAGTGATCCGCAAGCCCAAGGGCGCGGGCGTCATGTCGAGCCCCTATGCGGACCCTGATCCCGCCGCCGCGGTCAAGATGCGATTCAACACGCAAGGCAGCTTCAGCGCCCGCGCCGCTTCGCTCGCGTTCGGCGGGACCGATCCGGGCAAGGAACTCAAAGACATCGCCAAGGAGCAATTGAAGGTCCAGCAGGAGATCGCGAAGAACACAAAGAAGCCTGAAGGCGCCGGGACAATCGGGATTCTATGACCGTCACGATTGGCGAAAAACTGAGTTCCCCGCGGCTGGTCAACGGCGACCAGTCCACCGCCGAACGCGAGTATGTCATCATCGGCACGACCGACGAGGCCGAGGCGCTGACCCTACTGCGGGCCTCGGCCCCCTACCGCTATCGCGGGCTCTACCGCCAGACCGAAACGATCGAGCCCTACGGCCGCGACGACCTTTGGACCGGCACGGCCAGCTACGGCGTCACGGCACCGGCCAGCGATCAGCCGAGCGGCGGCGATGATGGTCTCCTCGGCGTGTGGACATTCGAGATCGGCACGAATTCGCAAAAGGTCAAGCAGTCCCTGAAAACAACGAGCGTCCACGCCGGCGCTGGGCAAACGGTGGCGCTAGGCGACTACTCGGGCGCGATCGGTTGGGATGGCGAGTCGGTCGAAGGCACGGACATTCTGATTCCTACCTTCGGCTTTGGCGAGACCCACCACTTCGACGCCGTCGAGGTCACGCTGGGCTACGTCCAAAATTTATTCAACATCACCGGCTGCGTGAACAACGCACCCTACAAAGGATTCAAGCCCGGCGAGGTCTTGTTTCTGGGGGCGTCGGGATCTTCCACCGGTTTGACGATCTGGGAAATCAGCTACAAATTTGCCGTCAGCCCCGACGTGCAAAATCTGCAAGTCGGCAACATCCAGGGCATCAACAAACGCGGCTGGGAATATCTGTGGGTGGAGTACAAAAAGGCCGTCAAGAACGGCCGCTTGCTCCCCGAGCCGGCCGTTGTGATTATCGAAGAGGTCTACCGCTCCGCTGATTTTTCCTCATTGGGGCTCGGCACATGACCATTCGACACGTAAGCGGCGGCGAGCAAGTGCGGTTCACCGCCGACAGCTTCAATTCAATTATCGACGCGGCCAACGCGCACCGCGGGAACCTCGCGCCAAAGCAACGCGTCGGCCGCCAGCGACATGCCGAGGCGGGCGTGATCTGGGTGCAGAACAAAACCGGCACGCCGCAAAAACACCTTGGCATCGTCGGGCTTACTGGCGTGGCGATCGAGCCCAGCGACCCAACCGACAGCCGCGGGACGTTCCAATTTGATCCGATCTTCAAAGCCGTGGCCCGCGATCAGGCCTTGCACTTTTTCCGGCACGCGATCCTGCTGGAGCCGGCACCGCTGGAAGGCGACGTTGTTCGCGCGCAGACGCTGGGCGTGATCGCAATCAAGATCACCAAGCAGAGCGCCAACGACCTTTACGCGGGGATCGACTTCGCGGCCACCGCCGCCGAAACGATCTTCAAGGGCGGGTTCACCGGCCCGCATCAGATCCTGTATTCCGAGTCCGGTACGGGCGTGAAGTGGGCCGTTCTGCAACTCGGCGTCGGGGCCCGCCCGTTCGTCGCAAAGACCGGATCGGCGATCAGTGCGATCAGCGGATCGACCCCTGGCAGCGGAACAGTCACCGTTTACAAGCTGGTATCGGGCGTGCTCGAAACAACGGGCGTCACGCTCACCGTGTACAACATGGCCGGCGAAGTGGCGGCGAATACGTTCATTCAGTGCAAAACCGACTTCAACGGCGTCGCGTATGTTGACGTCGAAAACTGCGCATAGTTGCGGGAGATAATCATGGGAAAAAAGACATGGGTGGGCAATCTCGCGGCCGGCACGTCCAGCCTCACGGCCGTTGCGCAAGTGGACACGTTCACCTGGTCGAACGTCGGTGCCGGGGCCGAGACGTGGACCATGACCGTCACCGGCGAAGACGGGTCAACGCAGACCGAGACCTTCGTGGACGACGGCACGCCGACCACGGCCGAACTCACGACGCTTGCGGTTGCCGCGTGGAACGCGTCCAAGAAAATCCTTTTCACGCCGATCACGGCCAGCGGATCCACCACGCTGATTCTCACCGCGGACACCGCCGGCATTCCGTTCTCGGTCGCGATCACCGCCAGCGGAACGGGCACGACTTCTCGCGCCGCAACGACCGCGAACATCGGCGCGTACGATTACCAGACCGCGCAGAATTGGAAGGAAGGCGCGATCCCCGTCGCGGCTGACGAGGTGACGGTCGACGGCTCGATCAACATCCTGTACGGCCTGCGCAACACGTCGGTCGAGCTGCTGAGTTTCACGGTCAAGGCAAGCTACTCGGGAGCGATCGGCAGCGAAGCGGCCCGGCTGGCGATCGACTTGGACAACGCCGGCTCCCTGGATTTCTCCGGGTCGGGCGTGGCCTACATTTCCGTGTTCAGCGCGGCGACTACCGTTCGCGTCCGCCGCACGGCGTCGGTTGCCGCCGGCGAATTCGGGCTGTTCCTGCACGGCACGGCGATCGCCACTCTGCACGCGATGGGCGGATCCACTCGCGTCGTTAGCGGCAGCACGGTCGTTACCTCGCGGGTCTACGCCGGGGCAACGCTGGACATCCCCTCGGGCTGCACGATCACGACCGTCTCGAGCGCGGGAACGTGCTCGCTCGAATCGGCCTGCACGACCTTCACCACGCTGGCCGGCAATACCACGATTGACGGCGCGGGGACAATCACGACGCTCAACCCCGTGGGCGGGACCACGACCTGCAACACGACCGGCACGATCACCACGCTCACAATCGACGGCGGCTTGTGCGACATGACCAAGAGCCAGGCCGCCCGCACCGTCACGAATTGCGCCGTCAACGGCGGCGAGTTGCGGGCCGACTCGGCAGCCGTTACGTTCACGAATGCGATCACGGGGATTGCCCCACTGTCGATTCGCCGGGCAGCCTAACAGGAGAATTGAAATGAGCGGACCAGGTCTTGCGGTTCCCCCGCACCTCGCGGCCCAGCAGCAGCACGAGGCGATCATCAACGGGCTGCGGCTTCAGATCGCCTCGGGCGTGATGGCGCACCTGATGAGCGTGCAATACGTCCAGGCGCTGCAATCGGCGCAACAGCAGGCCGACCCGCTGGGGCTGAAGGAGCCAGGCGAGCCGACGAAGTTCAGCTTCCTGGTCAACCTCGACGGCCCGGCCAATTTGAGCGTGGCTGCCGCGGATGCGCTGTTGTCACGATTGCGGCTGGGCTGACCATGTCGGCCGCGCGACACACCAACCATCGCATGTGGTGGGGCTGGTGGGATGCCGTCCCCACCGACTGGCCGACGTATCGCCGGGCCTGGCTCTATCGGTTGCCGCGGCCGCCGCTGACGACGAAACGCCGCGACCGTTTCACGGCGCAGAATCGCCGCCCCCGCTGGTGGAGGTTTGTTCCGTGACGCGACCCGATTCCTACTATTTCGACGTCGGCAGCCCCTGCGCGGAGCGATGCGGAACTTGTGGCTTCGCGCTGGCGGTCCAGTGGACGCCGCTGTTATTCTGCCTGCATGGCGGATCGGCGGAGGTCAGTTCTTCCGACACGGTCCAGCCGCGGAACTGCTGCCCAGAGTGGACGGAGCTATCGGAATTCAGCACGCCGGGGACCGGGCAGTGACGCTCAAAAAAAACAACCCGGGTTGCGACTGTTGCGAATCGTGCGACATTTGCTGCACGCCAAAATTGCCGGCCACGCTCAAGGTCACGCTCTCCGGCTCGACGGGGACCTATACCGGCAGCGGCACCTGCCCCGGGAATTGCAGCGACTACGACGGCGACTACATCGTAGAACTGGATAGCGCCGCACAGTACGCCATCGATGGGCACCTGCCCGGCTGCTGCCGCGAGAACACGGCCGCGATCACCAACTGCAAATGGCGCAGTCCGACGTTCACCACGCCCTGCTATTACGGCCTGTTCAACAACCGCCGGTTCTTCCTGTTCATGACGTCCTCGGCCGGCGTGTGCCGGATGCGGGCCGGGTTCGATTACGAATCCTTCGCCGGCAACGCCTGCGCGGCCGCCTGGAAAAAGAGCGAAGCCGACGGCGGGATCTGCGCCGCTGATCTGCCGATCACCCTCACCAGCGACGCCGCCTGCGGTCCGCATCCCTGCGATCCGACCTTCGGCACGCTCACCGTGGATCTCCCATGATTGCGACCTGCGGCAAATGCGGCTATCAATTCCATACGCGACAGGTGGACGGCTCGCGTTGTCACAAGGATTGCAAATCCGGCGGCCGTTGCGAATTCTCCCTCACTCCCGAGACGAACGCCGATCGTGTGGCGTTGTTGTGGGGGGGGGGGGGGGGGGGGGGGGGGGGGGGGGGGGGGGGGGGGGGGGGGG
>ERZ1292623.1485-Hain-H51-01um-R1-1485-length-22527-cov-7_pt1 | contig 22527 bp, 26 predicted proteins | sample MGYA00564398_ERZ1292623 | MGnify/ENA primary metagenome ERZ1292623 (study PRJEB36523, sample SAMEA6512633) | groundwater metagenome | collected 2019-01-07 | study: AquaDiva: Metagenomics assemblies of 32 groundwater samples | reverse complement strand
ACGGAACGCATCTCCTTTGTGCTTTCGGACGCGGAAGTTAAAATGCTCGCGGTGTGGGGAGTTATTATTGAGGAGCATTATAGCCAGCGCGCAGGGAAATGGACACCGATGGATATTGAATGGGCGAGAGACGGTGTCACAAAAGAGCTGTTTATTGTGCAAGCCCGTCCCGAGACCGTGCACAGTGAGCGTGATTATTCCAAGATTGTGGAATATACGCGCACGGGGGAAGGCACGCCAATTGTACGTGGTGCTTCAGTGGGAAATAAAATTGCGACTGGCAAGGCGCGCGTGATTATGAACGTAAAGGATATGAACTCATTTAAAAAGGGGGAGGTGCTGGTCACCGATATGACGGATCCTAATTGGGAACCCATCATGAAAATTGCATCTGCAATTGTGACAGACAAAGGAGGTCGCACCAGTCACGCCGCGATTGTGAGTCGTGAACTTGGGATCCCTGCGGTTGTGGGCACCGAACACGCCACGCAAGTGATCAAAACGGGGGACGCGCTTACGGTGGATACATCAGGAAGCGAGGGGTTGGTGTTTCGTGGGACACTTGCGTTTACTGTGGAAGAGCGTGATGTAAAAGCGCTTCCCAAAACACGCACAAAAATTATGGTCAATATTGCAACTCCCGAGACCGCATTCGAAAAATCATTTTTACCGCATCAGGGAGTTGGGCTTGCGCGCGAGGAGTTTATTATTGCCTCTACGATTGGTATACATCCGATGGCCCTCCTCAATTTCAAAAAACTCCCAAAGAAAATACAGGAGGAAATCCGTGTGCGCATTTCAGGATGGGACGATCCCGTAGACTACTACGTAGATCAACTTGCGTACGGAATTGCGCGTATTGGGCTTGCATTTGCCCCGCACCATGTGATTGTTCGTTTTTCTGATTTTAAAACGAATGAATATCGCGCGTTGCTTGGCGGAGAGCTCTATGAGCCGCATGAAGAAAACCCAATGCTCGGTTGGCGCGGCGCGTCCCGTTACTATGATGAAAAATTTAAATCCGCATTCTTGCTCGAGTGCCGTGCGATTGCGCGTGTGCGTGGCGAGATGGGACTGATGAACGTGATTCCGATGGTTCCATTTTGTCGCACACCCGAAGAAGGAGAGCGCGTGCTCATGACCATGGCGGAAGGGGGGCTGGTATCCAGATATGCAGCAAAGCGCGGACACACGGTTGTGGGAGAACCGATGCCCGTGTATGTGATGTGCGAAATTCCCGCTAATATTTTACTTGCAGACAGATTTCTTGATTTGTTTGATGGCATGTCGATTGGGTCAAACGATCTCACACAGCTCGTGCTTGGGCTTGATCGCGATTCTGGTATCGTGAACCACGTTGCAGATGAGCAAAATCAGGCGGTAAAAGAAATGGTACGCACCGTCATTGATCGTTGCAGATCGCGGAGAAAATATATTGGAATTTGCGGCCAAGCTCCTTCCGATCATCCTGATTTTGCTCGGTTCCTTGTAGAAGCGGGTATTGAAAGCATGTCGCTTAACCCGGACACGGTGATATCGACGACACTCATTGTGGCAAAAGAGGAGCGCGATCGGTGGTCGGTCTGATACAATAGAATTATGGCCATAGGTTTTTTTGGTATTAAGGAGCGCGATGAAGAGATGATTCGCAAGGCACTCGATATGGAGGGCGTCATGGACGAGGCGCGTTTTGTTCGTGACCCTGTGAGTCCCGAACATATTCCTATTGATAAAGACCTTGAGGTGATGTCGGTGTTTGTGAATTCGAAAGTGACAAAGGATGTCATTGCGCGCCTCCCAAGCGTCAAAATGATCGTGACGCGAAGTACTGGGTATGATCACATAGATGTCTCTGCGGCAAAGGAAAAAGGCATTGTCGTCACCAACGTTCCGTCGTACGGCGAACACACTGTTGCTGAATTTGCGTTTGCGCTACTCCTTACGCTGTCGCGTCGTATGTATCCGGCGGTCACTCGCGTCAAAACGCAGGGTCAATTTTCGTACGATGGACTTGAAGGATTTGATTTGAATGGGAAAACGATTGGGATTATAGGTACCGGTCGTATTGGGAGACACTCCGTTGCGATGGCGCGAGGATTTGATATGAAAGTTATTGCATATGATCCTCAACCAGATACAGATTTTGCAAAGAAACATGATGTGACGTATATGAGTCTACAGGAACTTGCCTCCAGGAGTGATGTCATCACCATCCATGTTCCGTATCTCAAGGAAACACACCATCTGGTCAATCGTGAATTTATTTCACACATGAAGCGCGGCGCGATACTTATCAATACGGCGCGCGGAGGAATTGTCGATACCGAAGCAATGGTGGAGGGCCTGCGCAGTGGTGTTATTGGAGGCGTGGGCCTTGATGTGCTTGAGGAAGAAGGAGGAGTACAAGATGAAATTTCTTTCATGTTTAATGGACATCCGGGTGAAAAAGAGCTACGCACGGTGCTCGCAAATCATATTTTAATGGAACTCCCAAACGTGATTATTACTCCGCACAATGCGTTTAACACTATAGAAGCGCGTCAAAGAATATTTCGCACAACCGCACAAAATATTAAGGCATTCTTTCACCACAAACCAATGAACGTTGTCTCATGAGCGCGATTGCACACATTTCCGGACGACAGATTTTGGATTCACGAGGAGATCCTACGCTCGAGGTTGAAGTGGTACTTGAAAATGGTGTACGCGCCACTGCGTCGGTGCCACATGGAAAGAGTAAGGGCGGCACGGAAGTAGTGGAACTTTCCGTTCCAAGCGCGATCACCATCATCACCACAGCCGTCCTTCCTACGCTTATGGGGGTTGAGAGCGAGCGGCAACGAGAAGTAGATCAGGCGTTGCTGAAACTTGATGCAACGTCGGATAAGTCAATTATCGGAGGGAATACTACGCTTGCGGTATCACTTGCTGTTGCGCGCGCCGCGGCGGAAGAGAAACATATACCCCTCTGGAAACACATTGGAGACATTGCAGACATGGGAAAGTTGCGACTTGAAATTCCGAGACTGCTTGTGAATATGATTGAAGGCGGAGTACACGCGGCAGGAAAATTGGCTATTCAGGAACATTTAGTTATTCCGATGCACGCATCACTCACCGAGGCAATCGCTGCGGTGAAGCGTATTTATGCGCGGACGGAAGAAATACTGGGCCATCAATTTGGCAGTTCCGGCGTACACGTGGGAGATGAAGGTGGGTTTTGGGCTGAATTTATCGACCCGTACGAACCGTTTTCTGTGTTGCGGGACGCAATTTTACAGGAAAATGAGGTGATGAATGTGCGTTTTGGTATTGACGCCGCCGCATCAAATATCGATATGAAGCCCGAAGAGTTAAAGCGCTTGTATTTGGAGCTCATTGAGCGTTTTCAGCTCGCATATATTGAAGATCCATATGCCGAGCAAGAACACGCCCAGTTTGCCGATCTCTATCGCATCGCGGGCAGCCACGTGCATATTGTGGGAGATGATCTCACTACTACGAATGTAGAGCTCATGAGAAAGGCGCACGAAGCAAACGCAATTAACGGAATTATTATCAAACCAAATCAAATTGGCACGCTTACAGAAACCATTGAAGCGGTCAAACTTGCGCGTTCTTGGGGGTGGTTTACCGTTGTATCACATCGGTCTGGAGAAACAATGGACACCGCTATTGCCGATATTGCAATTGGACTTCGCGCCGATGGATTCAAACTCGGCGCGCCACGCCAAGCAGAACGTGTGGCAAAGTATAATCGCCTGCAACACATTGCTGGAGAAGCTACATTAACATAATACATGTACATATGAAGTGGAGTTATATTATCACGCCGCTTATTACGGCAGCTATCGCGCTACTCGGGGGCATATTCACGGAGCAGGGCCTCTCGTGGTACGGCACGCTCATCAAACCTATGTGGACGCCAAATGGTGCTTTTATTAGCGTCATATGGATAATCATTTATGCGCTGACCACTATATTTGCGCTCTACATATGGAATACACTGCCGCGCGGAGGTGCGGGATGCGTGGCGTGTCTCATCGTGGGGCTACTACTTTTCAATGCGGCGCTGAATGTAAGTTGGAGCTACATTTTTTTTGGTATGCAGAGTCCCGGGTTCGCGATCTTTGTGCTTATCATGCTTGAACTCACCAATATTGCGATTCTATATTTTGGCTGGCAACAAGTAGGCGCCGTTGCGTTTCTCATGGTTCCATATGTAGTATGGGTTGCTATTGCAGGCATTCTCAACTATCGTATCCTCATACTAAATTAATATGAGTAAAGTAAACCGTAGCAAAAGAGCAAGCGCGATTACGTTGAAGAGACAACGTCGAAAGAAAATTGCAGTGCTGAAGTCACGTATTTCAAAGACAAAGAGTGTTGAAGAGAAGAAGCGTCTTGAGGCAAAAATTCTCGTGATGTCTCCCGAGTATTTCAATACGAAGAAATAATATGGTACGTACCACACCGACAGCCGCCGCCTATTTTGGCGCCGGTTGTTTTTGGGGTGTGGAGGAGGTATTTCGGACGCGACCAGGAGTGGCCGGCACGCGAGTAGGATATGCGGGCGGACACGTCGACCACCCAACATACGAGCAGGTATGTGCGGGAGGTACCGGACATATTGAAACAGTGGAAGTGACGTACGATCCAAATGTGGTGACGTTTAGTGATCTGCTGAAATTATTTTTTGAGAATCATGATCCTACCCAGATTGACAAGCAGGGGCCGGACGAGGGGGAGCAATATCGTTCTGTTATTTTTGTGCGTACCCGTAGCGAGCGAGAAAGTGCGGAAATGTATATTGAGAAACTGCAAGCGTCGGGGAAGTATGCAACGCACATTTCGACTCGGGTAGAAGACTATACACATTTCTGGCTCGCAGAAGAGTATCATCAGCAATATTTGCACAAGAGAGGGCTTGGTACATGTCACACGTGATGAAATAGTAATAAAAAGGGCGCCACATCATCCAGATGACGGCGCCTTATCTTGAATCTGACTTTGGAACTGAAGCGCGGTACGGTGTGCCTCGGGTATGCCCTCGCGGAGAATTGTGCCCGTTTCTGCAATCGTCAGATATGCCAAGGTAAGCATGAGCAGTGTTGCGAGGCCAATGATCAACACAAGGACGAGCGCGAGAAGCCAGTGGACATGGATCCAGGTCCAGTACGCCACTCCGAATGCTGGGATATACGTGACTGCAACTGCGCAACAGAAGCGTGCCGGAACCCAAATCGCGTTCCAAAAGAGCGAAACTGTTGTTTCCTGTCCTCGCTGTGACATGAGCTTCAGCGCAATAGCTATTGAGAGTACGAACACTATGCTCACTACTTCGGCCATTTTTTTTCACCCCGGAATTGAGAGATCGAATTTATACCGAACCTACCACATATGGACGGTTTGGTCAAATATTTGGGTGTTTTTATGTACTCTGTGTTATACTTTTGGGAGCATGTCGTCATTATTGGTTAGGGAAATCGCCATTATCGGCTAAATTTGTGTATATGAAACAGTCAATTATTGCGGGTATTCTTGGGTTTTCGATGTTGCTCTCAACACCAGCGGCAGCGCTTGCCCAAACAAGTACCACGAGTGCGACCGATCTCCAGCAGCTCATTTCACAGTTGCAGGAAAAGATCAAACAATTACAAGACCAACTCGCAGTGCTCAAAGGCGAGGTTAAGACAACAACGCAAGATCTCCAGCAAACACAGCAGGAGCTCCGTATCACGCGCCAATTGAGTATGGGCACGAGGGGAGACGACGTGAAGCAACTTCAGGAGTTTCTCTCATCGGATCCCGACGTATACCCTGAAGCGTTGATCACTGGGTATTATGGAATTCTCACGATGCGTGCGGTGCAACGCTACCAGCGTAAATATGGTATCGACGCAATCGGCGAAGTGGGTCCAAAGACGCGCCAAAAAATTAAGGAGCACTGGGCACAGAAGTTTGCAAACATGGCTGAAAAATTCGGAGAAAGATTTGCAAATGGCGCAGGGAATTCGGGTATGTTTCCTCCGGGCCTCTTCCAAAACGGAAGCACAACGCTCCCGTGTGGTATTGCAAAGAAATACGGGCTGACGGGTTCGTGCAAAAAAGACGACGACGATGACGATGACGACGATGATGATGACGATAACGCCACTACCACTCCAGACACTACCGCCCCGGTCATTACGAATCTCACGGCAACAAATGTTACTGGAGTAGCTGCAAAAATTACATGGATGACGAACGAGTCTGCAACTGGAAAGGTGTGGTACTCAACGTTAAACCCCGTAGCAATTGCATCGACGACTTCAACCGCAACCCAGAGCGGAAGGTCCACGTCGCACTCGATTAATCTCTCCGGACTTACACAAGGCACCACATACTACTACCTCGTAGTGTCGCGTGACGCGTCTGGAAATACTGCAACTAGTTCTCAACAGTCGTTTACTACGTCATCTTCATCTGACACTACCGCTCCAGTGATCTCGAATATTCAAAAGAGCAATATTACGAACACCGGCGCATCAGTCAGTTGGAATACCAATGAGAGTGCTGATGGAAAAATTCTCTACGGAACCACAAGTCCCGTAGCACTCGCAACTGCGGACAGTGCAAATGAGGGGAGCACCGGTACTTCTCACACAATCAATCTTTCCGGACTCATGCCGGGAACAACCTACTACTTCCTGATTGTGTCGAAGGATGGGTCGGGGAACACCGCGACCAGCTCGGAGCAGTCAGTGACGACGACCGACACTGTAGCTCCGGTAATCAGTGGAGTTACTGCATCAAGCACCACTGCGGCGGCATCTACCATTCTCTGGACAACCGATGAGAATGCGGACAGTACCGTGTGGTATGGAACTACGACTCCTGTTGCTGTTGGCACAGGTGCACTGACATCGACGAATGCAAGTCTCATAACCTCGCACGCGCTCGGCCTTACTGGTCTTACTGCGAGCACGACATACTACTTCCTTGTAGTATCGAAGGATGGGAGCGGTAATAGCGCCACGAGTTCAGAATCTTCGTTTGTAACGCTCGGTCTCTAATATTGATCGAAGCGACGAGGGTTCACCCCGTGAGATAGGCATGTCGCCATCTCACGGGGTGTTTTTATGCATGCGCGAAGTACGCTATACTGCGTGCATTAACGAATTTCTATGATTGATATTTATATTTACTCGCTTTCCAGTGTTCTCGTTGTCAGTCTCATTTCTCTGATTGGTGCAGCATTGATATCTATTCGCAAGAGCGTACTCCATCATCTCATTATTGTACTCGTCGCACTCGCTATTGGTGCGCTCGTGGGGGATGCATTTTTTCACCTTATTCCTGAAGCCGTAGAAAATGGCATGGGCATTCATACAATCGGTCTATTCGTCATTGCAGGAATGATGACATTTTTTGTGCTTGAAAAAGTGCTCGGGCACCATCATCACCATCATCATGACGAATCAGAATATACATCAAGTGCGCAAGTGGCGTTTACCGAAACCGGAGGGCTTCCCATAGCCACAATAAAGCCGGTGGGGAGACTGGTGCTGATTGCAGATAGTGTGCACAACTATTTTGATGGTGTGATTATTGCGGCAAGTTTTCTTATTAATATTCCCACGGGCATTGCATCTACCGTAGCCATCATTTTTCACGAGATACCCCAAGAAATAGGAGATTTTGGGATACTCCTCTATGCGGGATATTCGCGTGCGCGCGCACTCCTGTTTAATTTATACTCTGCGTTGTTTGCAATGCTAGGGGCGCTCACGGTGCTTGCGTTGGGAGATGCGGTGCAGGGAGTACTCATATACATCGTTCCTTTTTCTGCGGGGATATTCATCTATATTGCGAGTTCGGATCTTGTTCCGGAACTACATAAGCGACCCACCATACTATCATCGATACTTCAGATGATCGCTATTGCAATAGGAGTAGGGGCAATGTACGCACTGATGCTGTTGGAATAATATGCGCCAGCGAGATGATGAAATGGTGGCGCGACACCTACAGGTCGCTGCAGAGCTCCTCGAGCAAGCGAAAGCAATTGCGATGCGGGATGGACATGTTGTGAGCGCGAGTACGCCAAGATTCCACGACCCCATCAATATCGCTATTGATCACTTGGACGAAGGATTGAAGCGCATTGAAGAGGCAATATATTACGGCGCTACACACGAGGAATGCACGGAATTAAAAAAATATATCGACGATATTCGCGCTACGTTAGTGGGGACGATGGAAGCGTAGCGGGCGAAAAGAGCAGGGAGCAGGGAGTAGGGAGAAAAAAGCGTCGGTTACTTCGACGATTTTCTCTTTCGAGATTTTCGTATTTTTTGCAGAGTCACCATTGCTAGTACCGATTCCATGAGCGAAGTAATATTTGCCGTTTTCTCCTTTACCGTGTCTCGCACGAACGATACGTCGTGAGAGATTACTCCAACTTCGTGCTTAATACGAGACATGATGTCCTCGGCAAGCGCCAAAATGCGCATCAAGCGAATAGTGAGAAATACCATCGCACCTGTGAGTATGACGAATGAAACTGCCGCGATCATAAAAAAGATATCGGCTTTCAGCACGGTGTCGAGATTCATATCCCTAGTATATGCCACTACACAAGTCTCCCCAAGTGACCCCTTGCATTTTCCCGGGGAGTATGTATAATACCTCTCGTAAACGTAAGGGTCTCGATGTGCACTACGAATGTAGGGGCGGTCGAGAGTTCAGGTCGCCTTTGCGAATTAGTGTATAGTAGTCACATGAATAGCAAACTATACGTCGGAGGAATTCCGTACAGCACCTCTGAAGACGCTCTCGCACAAGCTTTTGCTTCTGCAGGAACGGTTCAGTCCGCTGTCATCATCAAGGACCGCATGAGCGGTAGATCCAAAGGTTTTGGATTCGTTGAGATGAGTACCGAAGACGAAGCTCGTGCTGCAATTGACCTCTGGCACGGCAAGGAGTTTGAGGGTCGCAAGTTGACCGTCGATCTCGCTCGCCCAATGCAGAAATAAGTAGCAGTACAAAAAACACCCCCCGCGTAGCGGGGGGTGTTTTGTTTATTCATAAATTCGGCATGATATACTACATGCAGTAGCGAGCATGTTAACACCACAGCAATATCGCTTGATTTTGGTTGATCCCGGCTTTGTGAGCTTGGACGATTTTTCTGCAGCCACGGGGGACGCGAAAGCAACGGGGAGAGCACTTGATGAAATTCTCGTTGATCGCGATCTCATTTCTGATGAACAACTTGGGCAACTGGTTGCCAACTTTTACGAAGTGCCGTTTGTTAATTTACATCAGCAAGCGGTGGACCGCAGAGCGTATGAATCTATTCCTGAAGTCATGAGTCGCGCAAAAGGGATACTCGGATTTGCGCTGGACGCTCATGGACTGAAGGTGGGAATGATTGATCCTTCGGATAAGGATACTGTTCGTCTTGTCGAAAAAAAACTGGGACAAAAGGTACAAATATTTGCAATGACGCGTCGAGCGTTTGTGGACGCACTGACGCAATTTGAAGAAGGAATTGATGCCGCATACGCACATTTGAAGACTCAATTTGACAGCACAGATCTTTCGCCGGAGGATCGCGACAAGGCGACGGTGGCACTCGTGAATGTGCTCGTGGAACACGGATATCGTAACCGCGCGTCCGACGTGCATGTGGAGCCCATGGAGGATCGAATTGTTGTGCGATTTCGCGTTGATGGCGTGATGCACGCGGTACTCCAAATGCCGAAGGAATTTATGGATCCTGTTGTGACGCGCATTAAAGTGCTCTCTCGCATGCGCACTGATGAGCACCGCGCGTCACAGGACGGAAAATTCCAGTTTCCCGTCGCCGGAGAAAACATTGATGTGCGTGTTTCCATCGTACCAGTGACACACGGAGAAAATGTAGTGATGCGACTCCTGTCATCGCGTAGTCGTAGGTTCAGTGTGCGCGACCTCGGATTTTCCGAAGCACACATGGAACAATTACAAAATGGAATGATGCATCCGCACGGAATGCTCCTTGTCACGGGACCCACCGGAAGTGGAAAGACGACCACGGTGTATGCGATGCTTAAAATTCTCAATAAGCCGGACGTGCATATCGCGAGTATCGAAGATCCGGTTGAGTACGATGTAGAGGGGATATCACAAATCCAGGTGAATTCAAAAACGAATCTGACGTTTGCGGAAGGACTGCGTGCCATTGTACGCCAAGATCCCGATATCATTCTTGTGGGAGAAATTCGCGACGAAGATACGGCGAGTATTGCGGTCAATTCCGCCATGACGGGACACCTGGTACTTTCCACGGTGCACGCAAATGATGCCGCAACCACACTGCCGCGATTTTTAGAGATGGGAGTTGAACCATTTTTGGTTGCGTCCACGGTGCGCATGGTGATTGCACAACGTTTAGTGCGCAAAATTTGCGAGCATTGCAGAGAGTCGCATGAACTCACTGACGCAGAGGAGGCGAGTATTATTGATGATCCTCGGCTCACCGAGTCATTCCATTTACTTGGGAAAGACACACTGAAGGGGCTCACGGTATTTCGCGGAAAGGGCTGCGCGGTTTGCCACAAGTCGGGGTATAATGGACGTATCGGTATTTTCGAAATGATGGAGCTGACGGAGCCGATTAAAGAGGGAATTATGAAACGCGTATCTGCCGGAGAACTTGCGCGTCTTGCGCGCTCGGGCGGCATGCGCACCATGCTCGATGATGGAGTCGAAAAAGTCATGTCTGGTCTTACCACGCTTGATGAAGTATTGCGCGTCATTCGGGAATAGCATATGAACATATTTGAACAAAAAGCACCGCTCGCCGATCTCGCAATTCTTGCGCGTCATCTTGCGGTCATGTTGAAATCGGGCATGTCCGTGACAGAAGCGATACATGTTGCGGGAGGTTCCGCGCGTGGAGGACTCAAGCGCGTGCTCGCGCACGTGGCGCGCGCCGTGGAGTCGGGGCGCACGCTCGAGCAGGCGCTCGCGGAACATCCTCGCGTATTTTCTCCGCATATTGTGTCGGCGGTTCGCGCAGGAGAGTCTTCGGGCACGTTAGTCGAGAACTTGGAACATCTCGCGGTGAGCTTAGAAAAAGAGCGTGAACTCAAGGCAAAAGTGATGGGCGCGATGCTCTATCCACTCATTATCCTGATCGCCGCATCTGGACTTGCTGTGCTTATTGCGATTTTTATATTACCCAAGATTACCCCGATATTTCGCGGACTTCGTGTGACGCTCCCGGCAAGCACACGGGCACTCCTATGGCTTACCGACATTGTTGATGCGCATGGCGCCGTCATTGCCACTGGACTCGCGGTGGGACTCATTGCGGTGAGTATACTGGTAACGAGAAAATTTATGAGGCCAGTGACGGGCGCGCTCGCGCTCTGGATTCCCGTCGTTCGACGCGTCGTTGTCTCTTCACATATTGCGCGATTTTCTCGTACGTCCGCCATGCTCCTCAAAAGCGGGCTCACACTTGATGAGGCGCTTGCGGTGACAGAAACAAACGCCACGAATGTGTATTACCAGCGCGCCATCAGGAGCGCCAGGGAGCGCGCACGTGGGGGAGAGACACTTTCCGCCGCGCTCGCCGACCACGCATCACTCTTTCCGCCACTTGTCACAAATATGATTCGGGTGGGAGAAAATGCGGGAGCATATGAAAGTACACTCACCTACTTGGCGGAATTTTATGAATCTGACGTCGATACCGCGACGAAGTCCCTTGCAAGTTTGGTAGAGCCGCTCCTACTGCTTGTCATGGGAGGAGTGGTGGTGTTTCTTGCGCTTTCGATCATTTCTCCGATCTACGAAATTACCGGAAGTTTGCGTCGGTGATATGCATCGGGCGCGGCAGTTGCAGAGAAAGTCCGCAGGTATCAGTGTGCTTGAAACAATTTTTGTGCTTGGGGTGCTCATGATGCTCGGCGCGGTATTACTTCCGCTTCTTTCTCGGTCTTATACGTCAGCACAACTCGCAAGTGCGGAACGTACCATTGCCGACGCTCTCCGCGAGGCGCGCTCACGTTCACGTGGAAATTTTCAATACACCACGCACGGACTTTTTGTTAATATCATCAGCGCGCCCGTTATGCTCACAATGTACCAAGGAGAGAGTTATGGTGTGCGGAGTAGTGAGGCAGATTACATGATTCCATTGGAGACGGACGCGGTGGTGTCGCTGGAGCCATCGATTCCCGATGTGCATTTTTCGGGATCCGTCGGCACCACCACCGCAAGAAAGATTTTTATTACTACGGGAGGCGACACACACACGCTAACGCTCACGGAAGCGGGATTGATATATGAAGAGTAATGAAGGAGTGGGGCTTCTTGAAATAGTGCTCGCAGTCGCCATATTTGGCGTGATTGCGAGTGCGGTCGCCTCGCTTGCGGCCACCGGACTTGATGTGAGTGTGATCGCCGCACCACTCGTTGAGGCAGAAGGATACGTCACAGAGGCAATGACCGCGGTGCGCACCATTCAAGATCGTGCGTGGAATGAATTCACTCTCATAAATTCCGGATTTACACTCGCGGGAGACACATGGAACTTTCTTGGAGAAAGCACTACAGAAGTACTTGGCGCATTTTCACGGCGTGTCCTTTTCGCTGATGTGTGTCGAGATGGTGCACACAATATTATTGCGTGCCCAGGCGCGTACACCGATCCGCACTCAAAATCAGTGACCGCGGAAGTAACATGGGGAGTGGGCGCAAGTGAACGCATCGTGAGCGCAACTACCTTACTCACGAACTGGGCCTCATCATTTTGGACGCAAACAAATTGGATTGGTGGAAGTGGGCAGACAATTTGGAGTGATTCAACAAAATACGAAAGTGATGACGGAAATATTGATATCGGTACTGTGGGCAGTGTGAAGCTCGCATCAGGTGGAATGACCTGTGGGCTCTACGAATGGCCCTTCACCAACGCATCTGATTACCTCTTCGACCCTGCCGACATCCAAGTGAACGGAGGATACGCAGAGTTGGTGTCAGTCACCATTCCTCCCGCATCAGGTGGTACCACGAACGCAGATTTTGCAACCGCCGCTCCGCCATGGACATATGCGGATTGGAATGACACTGCAACGTATGTGAACGGCGCATATACTGCCACCGGAGGAAACCCCACAGGCAACGTGAGTGTCACCATTGCCGAGCGCAAATCTTCAATACTCTCGGGATACTGGGAGCAATCATTTACCACGACCGCAAGCAATCCGACCGCTTCGCTTAATTTTGATTGGGCGGTGAGTCAAATTGACACCACATACATGACTTCATTTCAGCTGTACGCGTTTGTGGACGCCGCACCCGGCGCTCCCACCATTGACACCGAAGTGTGGTCGAGTGGTAACCGCACCGCCGTGTCAGGGTGGGCAAGTGCGCCCGCAATCAATATTGCGCCCAAGGTTACCGTACCCGGCACCTACTACGTGAAGCTTGCCGCGCACATCCAAACGAAAGGGGGCGGAGGAGCAGTAAACGGACAATCCGTCGCGCGGTTCGACAACGCCCAGCTCGATTGGTCGAGTCCGGGAGGATCTGGGTATCCCACCACGAATCCAACGATTGCGCCGGTGACGAGCTTGAACGTTGGTATGGTGGACGCATGGACATCATTTAGCGCGACGGAAATTGTGAATGGTGGAGCGGTGTATTACCAACTCTCCGATGATGGAGGGGCAACATGGCAGTACTGGAATGGCGGTGCGTGGACCACTGTAACTGCGCCAATACATTTCAACACCGCAGGCGTCGTGAATGCGAATATCCAAACCGTAGATCCATCATCGGGTCAAATTGCGTTTCGCGCGTTTCTTTCAAGCAATGGGGCCCAGCAAATACAGATTGATGAAATCACAATAACATATCGCGAGGTCATTAGTAGCGGAGCATATGCGGTGTATGGTGAACTGATTTCTTCAGCATTCGACATGACTGATGCGTCAGCAGTTGAAATTATTGAGTGGGATGAAGATGTAAGCACATGTCCCGCAATGTGTGATATTAAATTTCAAGTACATACTGCGCCCGATAACGGGGGAATGCCAGGGTTGTGGGGGGCGTGGTACGGTGTCACCGGAGCGGGAACGTATTTCAATTTGCCGACAGGAGCGATGGTACCCACAGCACTCAATGGAAATCAATGGGTACAATACCGTGCAGAGCTCACTGGTGATGGGTCAGCAACGCCAATACTTCAAGAAGTGCGCATCAACTATCAATAGCATGAAGGGATATACACTCATTGAACTCATCATCTACGTCGCAGTCTTAGGTCTGATTGCGGTTGCATTTGGATCACTTACGATAAGTATCGCCGGTTCAACAGGACGCACTAGTGGAAGCGCCAATCTCGAAGAATCATTACACATGGTAATGGAACAACTTGCGGATTCATTCGCAGTGTCTAACATCGTGCAGTTTCCAAGCGCAGGTGCGTCTGATTCTTATCTCGCGTTGATCAATGCAGAGACGTTTGAAATCACTTCCTTTGGTCTCTCGGGAGCCACGATAGTGAGAGGTGTGAATGGGTTTGCATCCACCACAATTTCAGATCCGAGCGTGACCATTACGACGCTGTCATTTGTGCATAGAAATACTATTGGCCGGAGAGATCATGTGGGTGTGTATCTGGTCGGTCGTACCGATCGCGAAGGGGGGAACGCGCTCGAAATTCCTATTACTACTTCGTTTGTCACCGCCAACTAATATGCGTCAAATACACGAGCACATCTATGAGCAGGGTGTAGGGGCATTGCTCGTGGTTGTGATACTTGGTGGAGTACTTCTACTCATGGCTATGTCCGCATCACAATCAGGCATCGGTCAGCTTACGAGACACTTAGGATCAATAGGAACACTGCACGCGCGCGCACTTGCAGAGGGGTGTGTGGAAGAACAACTACGCACGTTTGTCCGTGCACCGGCAGACGCGGGAGGCTCGTTATTGATGGCAAATGGATCGTGTATAATAACGGTGGCGGGAGGAACGCCCTCTGATGTGTTTGTGGTTGCGCAAACAACAGACGGATACGCTACCGCACTACGGGCGTCTGTACTTGTGAGTGGAAGCGTTCCCGCAACAGTAAATGTCGAGCACACATCATTCGTGCCCGTTCCATAATCATGCTACTAGGAAAACGGTCAGCGGTTGGCATCCATGTCACCGATCACATTTTAGAAATCGTGCAGATCAGCGTCCAAAAAGGGAGGTTCTTTGTTGACGGAGCAGTAAAGCGCACGCTGCCGAAAGGCGTCGTGGAACAAGGCGTACTTGTATCTCCCGAAGAGTTAAAAACTATTATTGAGGAAGCAATGCGCAATGCATTGCCCCGTCCCATTAAACCAAAAAATGTTGTCTTTGCCATTCCCGATTCACTCATTTATGTACATACGCTCCACGCACCCGTAGACGAAAAAGATTTTACTGGGCACGTCGCGCGCGCTCTTGCGGAAAATGTACCCCTTGCGACCGAAGATGCATTATACGTCACGCAAAAATTGATTACTTCCGGTGTGAATGCTGATGTACTGCTCATTGCGATGAGTCGCTCTGCAATTGCCCCATGGAGAGCTTTTTTTGCCGAACTCGATATCCCACTGCGCTGTTTCGATGTGGAAGCGCTCGCGCTGTATCGAGGGCTGATGATGCATCGTAAAACGGAAGTGATTGCCGTGGTAGATATTGGAGCGCGACGAACCGACATTTCCATTTTTGACGGTGCGGGACTTCGCACATCGCGGCAAGTCAGCACTGCTGGCGAGGATATCACCACCAGTATCGCGGTGTCACTTGGTATGAGCGTCAATGAAGCGGAGGATCGTAAGAAAAAAGAAGGAGTAAAAGAATCCGGATCTCCCATCTTTATCGCCGCGGTGAAAGCACTGGAGCCCGTTGGAAAAGAAATCCGAGGTGCACTCGATGATTTTTATGAAAAATACCAGCGAAGAGTTGCATCGGTGGTTCTTGTGGGAGGAACCAGTCAATTGCCTGGGCTCAAAGAATATATGCAGGTCACAAGCGATGTTCCTGTATCAATTGGTGTACCGGTACTTGCAGTTGAAGGCGCGCACCACGAGGATGAATATCCTGTTTTTGCCAAGAACATTGGTGTTGCTGCGGTGGGACTTGCACGACGAGCGCTTGATCGCGGTTGGGAGGGAGATCCCTGTTTCTCGGCTGAATACGAAGGGGCCCCTTCAAAACGTCAAACGGTATCGTTGAGTGGAGTTGCACAAGGCGCAAAAAAATCAGTGCACATGATGAGTATATTCCCACGCGCATTCAATCAGTTTCGACTCCTCATTTTTGGGCTGTTCTGCATTGTAGGCCTTGGGGCACTGACCGCACTTTCGTTTAAGGACACGGTTGAACGTTTTCGCGCTGGCGATACAGATGTGTTTGTACCGAATGTGGAATATATCACGCTCATGCCGGCAGGGGAGGAAAATGAAAATCAGGTCGGCACTACAACCGGATCCGCTTTGCCTACAACACCGTCAGCATCCGAAATGGTAAAAATTCTTCAAACACCAACGGGGTGGCTCAACGTCCGCAGTGGGCCAGGGACCACATATGCCCAAGTCACAAGGGTAAATCCAGGGGAGAGTTATCCACTACTGGAGGAGAAGGGCGACTGGTATCATATTCGTATAGGTCAACAAGAAGGTTGGATCGCGCGTCAGTATGCGGAGCGCTTGTCCAATTAATCTCTCTTATTAGCTCCTTATTTATATGCAAAAGCAAAAAGGTTTTACGTTGCTCGAATTACTCATTGTCATCGGAATTATCGCTATCCTCGCAGGAGTGGCGTTTGTCGCGCTCGATCCACTCTCACGTTTCCGCGACGCCAGAGACGCAAAGCGTTGGTCAGATGTCACGGCAGTACTCTCTTCAATTAAGATTGACCAAGTGGATAATCGGGGTCCGTATATTTATGGTGTCAATTTTGATGCTACCGCTGCTGCAACCGTTGCCGGAAATGCTTATCAAATATCAAACGCATCTACAACAGTCGCGTGTAACACGAGCTGTAGCGTTGTTGATCAAACTGTCGCCGGTGCAAATGATTGCGTAAATCTCTCGGGTCTCGCTACGGAAGGGTATCTTTCGACGCTTCCCGTGAATCCAAATGGCAGTGGAAGTTGGTCCAGCGCGCTGACCGGTTATTACATGCGTAAAAATACTAACGGCTCAATTGTTATTGGATCTTGTGATGCGGAGAGTCCTTCCACAATCTCAGTGCAACGATAAATACCTATCGAAAACCCCGAACTGACGTAGTGCGGGGTTTTTCTTTTATGCAACATCCGGTACGATACACAGTATGACTGAACCGCAGGGAAAGAAAATACTTCTCGCAGAGGATGACCGATTTCTCGCAAAAACACTTGTCAACGAACTGACTCGCGACGGACTTGAGGTGATCCACGTGCATAATGGAGAACAGGCGCTTGGAGCGATTAAAAGTAGTAAGATTGATCTCGTGGTGCTTGATTTGATGATGCCGCAAAAAAACGGCTTTGAATTTTTGATCGAAAAGAAACTTGATAAAACGATTACTGATATTCCGGTCATTGTGCTTTCCAATTTAGACCAAGACACCGATAGGGAAAAAGCGCTTAGTCTTGGGGCGAAAGCATACTTGGTAAAGGCGCATAATTCACTTCAAGAAATTGTGTCCCAGGTGCTTGAACACGTTGCGGCGACATCGAAGTGATGTTTCTGAATGTAAATGGTACACTCGTATATAGTGCGATTATTGGGCATAGATGCTCCGTACAATGTCCATTGATGATTTACTCATAATTCCAGAATTTCTTGTTGCTATCAGACTGCTGATTGCGTTACTTCTTGGTATTGCAATTGGTGTGGAACGTGAAATTTCTGGCCACACTGCGGGCATTCGTACACACGCGCTTGTGACACTTGGCGCGGCGTTGTTTGTCAGTATGTCCACATTGCTCTCTATGGACGACGCTACGGGCGCAATTGATCCCACACGCATTGCATCACAAGTAGTCGTCGGGATTGGCTTTATTGGCGCAGGTGTAATTATTTTTCGCAACGATATGCTTCATGGACTCACCACCGCCGCGGGGCTTTGGGTTGCGGCGGGTGTGGGAGTAGCTGCGGGACTGGGATATATTTTTACGGCAACTTTTTCTGCAATACTCGTGATAGTCACATTAATGGGGATGAAGCAGCTTAAATAGCAATTGACGTACCACTCAACTCTTGTACACTGCGCGGTGGAGGTCCTATGGGGAGTAAACAAAGTAAGCTGGTGTGTCCGAGTTGCAAGAAGCTGTCGGTGACATGCATACTGGTCTCGACTCGCGATGCGGCCGGTATTGCAGAGCACATGGCACGCCATCGGTGTGCGGACAGGCGCATATGCACATATGAAGAGCCACCCTGTGCGTGTGTGGTGGAAGGATGTAAGATCGTATGCCCACTCTGCGGAAACGAGCAGAGAAGAAGGCCACTACTTCCGGTTCTACCAGCACGAATCTAAAAAAAAGAACGGCCACGCGCATGCGCGTGGCCACTTTTTTATCACTCATCATCCTCGTTGCTAAGCAGTCGCGGAGGTGGGGGGCTTTTAAACCAGTCGGAATGGTAGTAGCTCCAAAGCAGCATAAATGCTTTTGTAGATCGGGGCGGTAGTGGTGTATCTGGAATGAGCTCGCGAAGTTCATTTGGTGAGTACCCGTACTCGCTTCCCATAATGGTCCACAGGCTCCGCAATATATGTCTAAATCCTTTTTGATACTTTTCCGGAGGATTGATGCGATCCACCCAGAGAGCAAAGTCCGTTTGCAGATTTGCAACGTCTTGAACGGTCGGGTGCGAAGGTTTTTCTTTCATATGCCACTCCGGTATGTGCAGACTGACTATCAGTGTACGCAATGGGCGTGTGGCGTCAATGAGTGACAGTCGCGCACAAACCAAGTATGATATTTTCATGACAACCGAGGCACAGATTACAGATTTTCTCACGCGAGGCGTCGCAGAGGTTATTGGAGGTGAGCATCTTGCCAAACAATTGAAAGCGGGGGAGGCGATCATCGTAAAGCTTGGAATTGATCCCACATCGCCTCATTTACACCTCGGACACGCTGCGGTGCTACTCAAACTGCGCGACGCACAGGAGCTGGGATGCAAAGTACATTTTGTCATTGGCGATTTCACGGCAGAAATAGGGGATACGAGTGATAAAGAGAGCGAGCGTCCAATGTTATCTACCAGAGAAGTCAAAGCAAATCTGAAGTCATATTTACTCCAGGCCGGTAAAATACTTATTTCGCGAAAAGCGAAGATTCATTACAACTCTCGCTGGCTAAAAAAATTGTCGTATCGTGAAATTCTCGCGCAAGCGAACGTGTTTTCGCTCCACCAGTTCACAGAGCGCGTCAACATCAAACGGAGGTTGGACGCAGGGAAGCGCATTTCACTCCGAGAACTGATGTACCCATTGATGCAGGGATATGATTCAGTGATGATTGGGGCGGGATTGGAGCTGGGAGCTACCGATCAAAAATTTAATATTCTTGCGGGCAGGACCCTTCAAGAGCATTACAAACAGAGGCCACAAGGAGTATTACTCCTTGATTTACTTCCGAGTACCGATGGGACAAAAATGAGTAAGTCAAAAGGGAATACGATTAATGTGCTTGACGAACCAAATGATATGTTCGGAAAGTTGATGCGCGTACATGACGAACATATCGTTCAGTATTTGTATGCAGTGACTCGGGTACCTACGGCAACAGTGCGCATGTATCAAGAAGCGCTCGTGGACGGTTCTAAAGGGCCTCGCGACATCAAAATGAAGATGGCACATGCGGTCACCGCGCTCATACACGGCGCCCCAGCGGCAGACAAAGCGGCAAGCGAGTTTGTGCGCGTGTTTTCCGAAAAAGAAAAACCAGAAGAGATTGTTGTATTCACTATTGTTGGTGCGCGCGCGATTTCTTCAGTGCTCGTTGAAATTAAATTTGCTGCAAGTAAAAGTGAAGCGCGCCGTTTGATTGAGCAACAAGGAGTTAAAATAAATGATGTCATGGTCACAGATCCGGAGATGGAAGTACCAAATGGGGCACTTATTCAAAAGGGAAAGAGATTTTTTGCACGAATCACGAAGTAGCGTTAGAGCAACATTGTATCGGGCGTGGTGATGCTCCATAGTGCGGCACTGTCCGCATCATTTTTTCCGGCAATACGAATAGTATCCAGGAGAATCCAACCATCTGCGAGTGCAACGCAGGGTTTGTTTTGATATGAAATAAGGGTGCCTGCGGGACGGGAGGCGCCGGCACTCACTGCATGCGCGGAGAGAATACGCACACGCACGGTTCCTTTTTTTGAAGGTATTTCACACCAAAACGTTGGCCATGTGTGATACGCGCGGAGTGTCCGCAGAAACTGCGCAATGGTGGTGTTCCAGTCAATCCGTCCATCACTTTTGGTGAGTGGTGCAGTAAATGTTGCCTTTGTATGCTCTTGCGGTGTGGCTGTGATTTCTCCGCGTACCCATTTTAGAAGCACTTCAGCGGCAAGTGTGCCCCCGAGGTGTGCAAGCGCATCGGTGAGTGTTGCGGCATCATCAACTGGTGTAATTGGCACGCCGCGCTGCGCAATAATTGGTCCATGATCCATGTCTGTATCCGTGAGCATCACAGTTACACCGGTATGTGTTTCTCCCGCAAGGAGTGCTCCTTGAATGGGGGTTGCTCCGCGATATTGTGGGAGGAGGGAAGGATGAATATTTAATACGCCGCGCGGCGGGATATCGAGTATGTGTTTCGGTAATATATATCCATACGCGGCAATCACGAACACATCTGCGTGTGTTGCGGACAGCGCGTTCTGTGTCTCCGTATCCTTGAGCGATGACGGCGTGATAGTAGAGATACCGCGCTTTTGGGCCCACACGCGAACTGGCGATGGGAGCACTTCCATGCCACGCCCACGTGCCGCGTCAGGAGCGGTTACAACGAGCGTAGGAACAAGTCCAACGCGGAACAATTCTTCCAGGATAATGACAGAAAAATCAGGTGTTCCAAAAAAAACAAATGGAATGTTAGTGCTCATGTGCTCTTTCAGTAATGTGCGTTGCGTGATCAATAAATAGTGTGCCGTTGAGGTGATCTACCTCGTGCTGCATGAGGCGCGCAAATAGACCCGACGCACCTCGTTCAAACACGTGACCGTGTTCGTCATATGCGCGGACTCGCACCTTCATGGAACGCTTTACCTCTCCGTATATACCTGGTACCGACAAGCACCCTTCTGGTCCTTTTTGAACTTTCTTTGAAGAATTGGTAATCACGGGATTAATATAGATGAAATGTTTCCAATCTTTTTTCGTTCTATCCTCTGGGCGATCCTCATCATCAAATAATGCTTCTTCAGACGCAATAAAAATCCGCAGCGACTTGCCGATCTGCGGAGCGGCGATACCCACACCATCTTTTGTAGCTCGGAGTGCTTCTGACATTTGACGGATAACATTCTGAATGTGCTCGGTGGGTATTTCGGAGATAGCGATCTCCTTCGCGATTGCACGAAGGATGGTGGTATGTGTTTTTGTGGTGATAATTGTGGAACTCACTCTTCCATCATAGGTCGCGTTGTGGGTTCATGACAAGCGTCCAGTCTGGAGGAAATTTATCTACGATTGGTGCAATGGCGTCTGCGTGTTTCTCCCATGCGTCGGCAGGAAATTGAATATCCCAAACAGCCCTTCGTTTTTCGTCGGGTGCGAGATGAGTATCCGTAATAACCGCAGGTACACCCTGTTGAGTGCAAATTTCGATAAAGCGACTCACAATGCGATGTGCGCGCTCACTTGGCATAGGAGGAGTCACGCGGAGTAAATTGGTGAATGGAGGGAGTGATGCTATTTCACGGCCACGTCGCTCATCTGAAAAAAATATATCTTCAGTTCCACCAATAAAATGTTGCCAGATGCGATCATCTGGAATGTGCGTCTGAATCATCAGTTGTGTACTTCGCTCTCTTATGTTTGTAATAGTGGACCAGATGCGCTCCGGAACCATATAGTCGGCGTACGTAAACATATTGTCCACATGAACAACGCACGCAAATTGCGCGTGGAGCGACGGATGTTCGTTAATCAGATCAGTGCCGATAATGATTGGTCGCGTGGCAGATTGAAATTCTTGCACCGCATGTACTGCCTTGCGCGCGGACGTGATTGCATCCCTATCGAAGCGTATGAGTGGTCGTTCGGGAAATAACGCGTTGAGCATTTCATATACACGCTCTACGCCAACACCGTAGCCAATGATATTCCAGCTGTCACACTGTGCGCAACGTATTTCAGGGTGTTGTGTTTTTTTGCAGTGCGAGCACGAAAGAAAGCGTTCGCCGGAGATTTTCAGCGCCATGACATGCGCGCACGATGCGCATCTCACTACCGTACCGCAGTCACCACACATCAAAGTGGGCGCATATCCTTTTCTGCTGACGTA
>ERZ1292623.1484-Hain-H51-01um-R1-1484-length-22530-cov-23_pt1 | contig 22530 bp, 23 predicted proteins | sample MGYA00564398_ERZ1292623 | MGnify/ENA primary metagenome ERZ1292623 (study PRJEB36523, sample SAMEA6512633) | groundwater metagenome | collected 2019-01-07 | study: AquaDiva: Metagenomics assemblies of 32 groundwater samples | reverse complement strand
GAGGGACTCGGCGCGGATAGTGCCGCCGTGCGCCTCGGTGATCTGCTTCGCGATGCTAGTCAGTATAAAAATACTTTCGCAGCTCTGATTCCGGAATGTACCGCGTAGCTTGCTTGAATATGCCGACAATGGTGCCTGTCTTCAGTTCCTTATGGCTCGATATGATCAGTACTTGTTTCCCGCTGCGTTCAAAACGCACAAGCTTTACATGACTTCCCCGCTGATTCTCAACCGCGAAACCGAACTGCTCAAATATTTGGATGACATCCGAACCTGAAAGCCGCCTCGGTTTAGGCATGAGCAAGCGTGGGGAGTTCGAAGTTTACCAACACTGATGGGGTGCTCGCGAAACCAAGTTCGGTAAGATTCTCGCCTTCTACATACAGCTCAACCGCTTCGCGAATATTCGCAGCGAGCTCGTCGAGCGTGTTCCCTTGTGTCACGACAGGTACGCTCACGCCCTCGGCGACATAGCCCCCGTCGCTCTCAGAGATTTGAAATTGAATGATGCTCTTCATGCTCAAAATTATAGCATGGCGAGACACATATTGGTAGCTGGTCAAAAAGCTTACGCCGCGGGAAACTCCACGACAAGCGTCGAACCCTTCCCCGCCCCCTCGCTCTCGGCGCGGATGGCGCCGCCGTGCGCCTCAATACCTAACGATGCTTCTGAGAGAGCTTAAGCTCGATAAAGTCATTGATTGTTTCAGAAAGTAAGGTTGGTGACACTTCGACTACTTCATAGCCGTTCTCAGTTGGAATGACGAATATATAGGTTCCGGTTTTGCGTGAGTTAATTTTATCCCTTTTTAATCTTCTAAAGAATGACTGGTTGCTTATGGATTTCTTCGCTCCCTCCAATTTTCCAAATCGATCTTCAAAAAATGAGGCCATTCTTAGTATACGAGCATATTTCTCTTCGCTGATTTTCCTTAAACGCAACGAGAGCAATGTTTCGAAAATAATTCCGTAGAATACTGCCGATCCATGACTCATACTGGATTGCATCTCAAGTATGTTGGCAAGTGTGTGGCCCAGAGAAAGGGCCTTATGAAGACCTGTGGTATCTTCGGGGTCGTTTTCAACAAAGTTTCTCTTTGTGATCAAAGAAAATTTTATGATTTTAAGCCAGTTAAGTTCGACCTTCCCTGAAAGAAAGTCAGTTATAGATCCTATAATATCAAAATTGTTGGTTAAGAGTGCATGTTTCCAGACTTCAACAAGTCCGCTCAATACATCCTGTTCTGGAAGGGAATCCAACAAGGAAATATCACAAATCGTGTACCGTGGTGACGAGAATGAACCCACAATATTTTTCATACCCTGAAAATCCACAGCAACCTTCCCAATGATTGAATCCGCTTGACCCATGACCGTCGTGGGTACTTGTATGAAATCGATGCCGCGCATATAGATTGACGCCGCGAACCCAACCATATCGGATATAGAACCGCCGCCTATTATAATCACACAGGATTCCCTGTTCAGACCGACAGAAACGAATCTTTGTATAGTCGCTTCCACGTTCTTCAGCGTCTTAATTGCCGGCCCTGACTTAATAAATACGATGTCAGAACCGCTAATATCGAGATCGCTAAAGAATCCGTTGTAATATTCTTTCCGATGGGAATAAGCTGTTTCATCGATGCATACCATGAATTTATCATAAGCGAGTCTTATTTCTTGTGCGACCCCTGGAAGAATATTTTCTCCGATTAAGATTTCTTGTTTCCCGTGCGGAAATCGTAGAGAGATTTTATCCTCCTTTTCGAGGATCTCATTGAGCTCTTCCTGTGAATTGAATGACCGAACGTTTTGATCATCAAATTCATACAGTTTTATGCTTTCTCCAGCGGTATAGAGAATTTTTATGATGTTAAGAAATTTCATTTCTCCATCCTTCGATGTCTTTATGTCAGCGAGATATCGCAATGCAGTGCGATGAAGGATAAAAGTCGACAAATCATGAAAACCTACAACCTTTCGAGAACCTTTTTCTTTGGAGAATGAGACATCGCATGGATTTCCTTTAGGATCTAGAAGTATCGCGAGATAGGGGTTGCTTTCAAAACGCACGGGAATATGCATTTTATATAGGGTATTTTCCTGTGCACGTTTTACGAAAATCTTTAAGAAATCAACGGACGTGTATACGGTATCTCCCCAGACTATTAGTAGATCGTCATCTATATTTTCCTTCTCTACTGCCGTCGCTATCGCCCTGGCCTCACCACCATATGTATCATCGACAATAACTTTTACGTTGTCGTAACGATTTGCGATTACCTCAAAGTCCTTTTCCCAACGCGAATCAGAAACTATGATAATATCTGACACGACAACTTGAATTATTTTCAACAGAGCCTCTATGTTTTTTTCCCCTCTAACCTCTGCGAGGGCTTTGTGGACAAAGCCGAATCTTGAATTCTTTCCCGCGCAGGGTATCACAGCCTTCATGATTTTTGTGGGATCCTTCCTTCATATAAAAAGAGTATCTTCTCGATCAGATGTCTTAGATCATGATTTTCCACTACGAACTCTCTGAATTTTTTAGAAAAAAATTGCCTCTTTGTCTTTTCCATTGAAACAATTCCTTCCATTTTCGTCGCGATACGTTCGGGGTCTTTCTCATCAATGAAAAAGATCGGCGGCAAAATATCCTTAAATGCTTCGTTGCTCGTGAGAACCAGAGTCCCGCATGCCATTGCTTCAAGAACCACCTTGTCAAGCGATCCGGTGTCGGACAAGTTTATGAAAACATCAGCATGTTGATAATGAGGGATTATCCTCTCGTTTGACAATGGACCTAAAAAAACAATCTCGCGCTGAAGTTGTCTTTCAAGAACAAATTGCTGCATCTTCCTCAAATACCAGGATTGACTTGGTAAACCCGGACCCCCAATGATTTCGAGTGAAATCCTTTCAGAAAGATTTCTTGAAGAAAGAAGACTTGCTGCTTCTAAAATCATATGAATGTTTTTCACAGGGCTGATTCTTCCAACAGAAAGAAACCTCCTAGAAGCCTCATCTCCTCTCATGAGATTTCTGCTTGGAGAAAACTTCCCGATATCTATACCGTGTCCGACCACAAAAACTGGCTTTTTGGTTTTCAAACGGAAACTTTCCAGAGATGCCGTGACAAACCCATCAACAAAGAAAGCAGAGAGCCTGAGAAGAAACCCGACTTGCTTGTGCATATACCATTGATACAGTGGCTTCTTGAAAAGGAAACACCAAGGACCCGCGACAATTGAGTAGTGCTGTATCATGTGAGCAAATACACCATCTACTTTTGGGATGATGCACAGAAGGTGCTTCTGAAATGAGAAAAATTGTCCAAGCTTACCAACTCCTTTTTCTTTTCCTAATGAATGCACTGAGATTGTAGGTCCCCAAGAAGGTATCTCCCCCAATTCTTGGCAAATAATAAAAAGCTTCCCTTTAGACAATTGCCGTGAGAACTCGTTCACCCAACCAATGACAAAACTAGCAGCGTCATCATTCTGATCCAATTTCCTTGTAATAAGAAGTAAGTTCATTTTGTACAAAATTTAAATCTGATCGACTACCTTCTGATAGCTTTCCCTAATGTACATCAAGACATTCTTGATTGTGTGAGGATAAAATACACAGTGCCTGTTCAGAGTATACACATTTACAATAAACTCTGATAGCAATCCTACTGTTACTATTTCTGCCTCTGATAGTCCAGAAATATTCCTGAATTTCCGTCTCGCGTCCTCCTCAATTAAAAGAAAATCCGTAGGAACCCGATTCTTATCCTCAAGAAAGAAGAATTCGGTCGGCTTATGAAAAATGATCTGTCTGTCTTCATCTTGTCCCAATGCACGAAGTTCGGCGACACGATGAAATCTTTTAATGTAGTTCGACCATTTCCCCAAATCCCAACATGGATTACCCGAATAGACCATATCTGTGAAATCAATGACGCGAATTGCTCTATTTTCATCACCTACGATATTTGGAGGCTGAAAATCAGCATGAATTATTTTCCTAACCGATGTCTCATCTGAATCGATGATGAGGTGGCGCAAGCGCAGGCACATATCACGAATACTTATCGGGCAACTGCCGGAATCGGTAATGCAAATCGGTATATCAACGATTTTGGATAGATCGATCTGGTGTCCATCAATAATGGAAGTCCCCTTCAAGTTTCTAAGCATGGCTAAAGACAATGAGACCCTCTCGTGAAGTGACTGAGGATAAGGCAGGATCTTCTTGTCTGACGAAAGTAGATAGAGTTTGCCCAGGAAATCGAAAGCCCCCTCCTGCATCACAAGTAGGTCGTCAATAGATACAGATCCCTTATTAAACAAGCGAATCATGTCATATCCTAGACTTGGAATCGTCGCGTAATTCATTACTAGGATCTTCCTCTCTGAATTTGAACCCGCGAGCACTCTAGGGGATTCAGCAAAATCAATCCCCGCAAGATAATTGAGATTCCTAATTTCAAAATCAACTTTTTCTCCTATCTTGATGAATCGTTTCCCGCCATCTCTGAGTAGTAATGAAAAATATTGGCATTGAGTCGCGCCGCTCGTATGTATTTCCTCGAGAGAGGATATCTTATATCCCGCTTTTTCAAAATGACGATTTAAATCACACTTGAATATCATGCTCAACCGGAAATTCAACAATAAACGTCGAACCCTTCCCCGCTCCTTCGCTCTCGGCACGGATGGTGCCGCCGTTCGCAACGACGATCTGCTTGGCGATGTAGAGGCCGTAGCCGGTGGAGTGGGCGTTAATCGTCTGTGAATACTTACCGTGCCCGCCCTCGGTGAAGAGCCGCTTCTTGTCTTCTTCGGTGATGCCGACGCCGGTGTCTTTTACTTTAAAGATGATTCTCTCTTTATCTGGCGATTTATCCCGAGTCTTTTCGAGGGAAACATTGATGGAACCCGAAGGCGTGTAGTTAATCGCGTTATCAATCAAGTTGCGTAGCACATGATCGTTTATCTGCACTTTGTCCCCGGTCATCTGAAATGACGACTCGTCGGCGGTGAAAGAGAGTGTGAGCCCCTTCTGCTCCGCAACAGATCTCTCTTTCTCAACCGCCTCAGTGACAAGCGCCTTCAGATCAAATGGCTCTTTCGTATACACCATCGTTCCTTTCTTTAAATTCGATGCTCTGAGAATGTTTGCGACCGCGGCGACGCTCTGGCGCGATTCTGCAAGTGCGCGCTCGACAAACGACTTCATACCGTCTTGAAGCTCGCCGAAATCCCCTTCAGAGAGTGCGGCAAACGACCCTTCGTCCTTCGCGAGCGAGCCCTTCACCTCGTGCCCGATGAAGTGAATCAGCGTCTCCTGCCGCACGTTGGTCTCCGAGAGTTCTTCTGTCAGATTTCTAAGACTTAGAGTATCTTTAACGATCTTAATACTCCCCCCAAGCACAATGACGAATGCGACGACATTAATAACAATCGCACCAATACTCACGGAATAAATAATGTTTACAAAACTAAATATCGTCACGAGAAATCCCAGGAACGCTGTCGTCGCAACTTTCAAATTGAAGAGGTGGTGCCGGTAGATGGCATATGCGGTGAAAGCGATGAACGGAAAAAGAAATAGTGCCCCGAGCGAAATGAACCGAGAATTATCAAAAAATGCAGGTAGGAGAAAATTAAATATCGTGATTAAAAAAAGCATGATGGCTATCCCGACAAGCACTGTCTTCAACAGCGCGCGTTGTTCCTTGCTTTTTGTCGTAAAAATCTTTCGAATAAGAAGTGCGACCGCACCAACGTTAAGAAACATGACCATCAGGCCAAACACAAAGATACCCGGCCCGTTCACAACGGCGGAGATATGCCCATCTGCTGTTCTCGCAGTTATGTCTGCGAATACGATCGGAGTTAACATGAGAAGTGAAGTGGCAACCGTAAGCGGAATGAGCATCCATGTATATTTCCACGAAAGAATCATTTCTTCTGCGGGGAATACATCAACAAACTCGAAGGTAAAGAATGCCGCCCATACTGCAAAAAACATCACTAATCGCAAGAGCCATAATGAAAGCTCAATGGAGATCTGCGGCAGGTAAAATGCATAATTCACAATACCCCAGACACTGGCAGACACCGCTAAAAAGAAGAAAATACGATTCGAAATGCTTTTTAGATTATTGAAGAGCACGACAAAACCGAGAACCAGCATTCCTGCAACTGCTATTCCTACCGTGAGCAGATCGAGATTCTGAAAGGCCGAAAGAGAAAAGGACATATGCAATGTTTAGATAATTATACCCATTCTATCTCCGGCGGTCTTTTATAAGAAACAGCCAGTGGCGGTGACGCTTCCCCTATGCGGAACGTCGCGGCGATGATTTCTCCGTCTTTGACACCAAATACGTCTCGCAGATGTTCATACGCTTCTGAAATCTCTTTCGATTCCGCGCCAGAAAACAGATGTTTCTCTCCGAAGTGCGCTTGCTGCCATAAGAATACAAAACCGGCGACCAGTTGAAAGCTCAATCCTGATTTTGTCGCCCGAAGCCAGATGTTTTCAATCAGTCTTCCAGCATGGATGAAATTGAGGTCATCATTAACAACGACAATAGCACCACAGACTCCCGCGGAAGCCAATGTCTTTGCATTTTCTTCGGTTATCTTCTGTGTCAACTTCATTTTGCTGAAGAGTTGCGCAGCCTTCCAGTTACCCAACAGCCACATGACGGACGATTTCGGTGGTACTGCTTCCATCGTCTTGATATAGAGGCCTGGCCGCTGATGCTGATCTTCTTCTTTCCAGAGAATCTCTTTAAAGAAAAGTTCATGCAGGTACTTATTTTCTAGATTGATGCGGATGTCGAGTGCAGTGCTTTCTGCAACCGACCGAATAAATTCTCTCTCTACTATTGAAAGTCGACACTGTGGAAACTTTTCCGCCTCATGAAAAATGAATTTCTTCGTATTGTCTGGGAGTAGATCTATTTTGTACGGCTTCCGGTTTGAATGTCTTTCGGAAATGATATTATATAAGTCAGCGTTGTTATCGCCTCCAGCGAGTGGCTGAAAGGTAACCTTTGCGGAAACATGAGGTTCAGGAAAGAGGTTAAATGCTGCTTCATAGCCGAAGGAGCGCGATGCAACGTTAATGTTCTCAAGCAATGCTCCATGCGCAACATACGTGCCTCTATTTCTGAAATTCAAGACTGGATGCTCTTTCTCTGGGAGCATGACGACTTGTATCGTGTCGTGCTTTACGACAAACTTCCATGGCTGGGAATTGCCGCCAGAGGGAGCGTGATTGGCGGCCTCTATGATTTTCGTTATTACTCCTTTATCCATAGGTGCTTGTGGCGTGTGAGGCCGACCGTGTCCAGGAACTTCTCCAATGTATTTCTCCGCACGGGGGCGTTCCCTTCGTAGTCGAGATCGACTGCGGCATCTAAATTCACTTCAAATTTCCCTTCCCGCACATTCTCACCGAGAGCAATTCTCCTCACGACGTAGGCAAGAAGCGCCCCCGACAAGGTCGCAGCAGATGCGAGCTGAGGCCACGAGTAGATAGTCTTCCCTACTTCTGGAATTGATTCCAGGACTTTGGGCGGTACTAGAGAAACATCAATGATTTTTGCCATCGCCTCAAACATTTTGGCGGGTGATGCTTTTAATTCTTTTAGATCGAAACTTTCCAAACTTCCATAGAAAATCGGTAAGTCCGGATGCAAGTCGAAACGCTCAATGTCGAGGATGACGTTATCGCCATTGTCGGTGGCCATCACGACCGGAATACCTCGCTTCTTCGCTTCTTCTCTCAGCATTACCTTCATTTCAATGTCATCCAATTCTTCAATAAGAATATCTAACCCATCCAAGAATTCTCCAAAATTCTCTCTGTCAATTCCTTTTGAATAGACTGACAACTCTGCATAGGGATTAAGCTGGTACAGGTACTGCGCGACAAGCTCGGCCTTATTTTCACCCACTTGGGTGAAATCAAATCTCATCCGATTCAAATTTGTCGGAGAAACGACATCGGGATCAGCTAGTTTCATTACTCTACTACCGCCCATGAGCGCCGTGGTGATAGCACCATGACTCCCAACACTAAGACCCGCTACACCGACAGAAAATCCATAGAACCGAGCTTGTTCTTCTTTTGTGATGAGGTTTTTATTCCTCGCTGTTCTCACCTCCTGATGAAGAGTATCATCGAGATAATGCGCGAGTACCTTTTGCCACGGGAAGTACACCCATTTCCCGCACACTTGCAACGATTTTCCTTGCGTATGCTTTTGTATAAATGCTTCAAAATCTTCTGTATGGTCCTTGGTGAACTTATGTCGAGGATTTTGTATCAAAAAGAGGTCTTCAAGTTGTTCTTTGTATGCGTCAATGACACGGTCGGCGTGATATTTCACCTTCATCGCTTTCAGATCTTGAGAACCTAATTCAAATACAATTGGTTTTTCCATAGTGTTATATTCTTCTTACCCATTGCTGTTTTGAACCGGGCGTGAAATATTCTTGATGCTCATAGGGCCAAAACATAAGCTTCGGATACGCACGTTCTCCAAGGTTTCTACATAGTTCTCCGAATTCAGAGCTACGCGCTTTAAGCGTTTCCACTATTTTTCTCAATACGATTTCTTCATCCTGCTTCTTAAAGCTCACCGCGCGCTTCATTTCCAAGTTGATCTCTAGATATTGGTCCTGATTTTTATCATACTTCTGGATTAGTGTGAACTTACCGGTTAAAAAGCGATTCACTTGTGTATCCAACATAGCCGCTTTCAGAAATTCGGGATATACGAGAATGCCATAGAATGTGGTCGCAAGATTTTTACGCTCATAGACATAGACGAAGGGGAGTTTACAGACGTGTTCGGTAATCTTGTGTTTCTTAATCTCCGTTCCCAAGGTAACACCGTGCTGTGCCAACCCATCTTTCACCTGGTCATAGGTTAAGATTCCGCCGCTATCACCAGACTTATATTTTATCAACGGAATCGTGCTGTTGCCGGTAAAGAATAATTCTCCATCGACACACTGGAAACTTACGAAGTAGGGAATGTACTGCACGAGCGTTGGGACTTTTGTGATGTCGCCAAAGAGCGTCCTGAATATATGCTTATCCGTTTGCTTTCGTACAAGAATACTCAAGGGCGTTTCTACAGCCATAGCGCCAAGTTCTGACGACCCATAGGTATTCATGGTGTCGGTAAAGACATTTCGAATGCCTGCATGGTCACAAAGATAGTCCCTGAACTCTTCTGAGAAAGATTCTCCCGTAAAGACGAAACGCAGATTGAATTTCTCAAGATTAATCTTCTCTTCCCGTGCTTCATCAATGATGTCCTTTACGAAAGGCGGGTACCCGGCGATGATAACTTGTTTGAAATTAGGCGCGATTGTCCGCAGAATCTTAAGTACTTCAACTTTGTTTACTCCTGGTGAAATTATGGAGATGGGATACTTGTTGAAATTCGCTGCTAAATAAGCCCCTGTGTATATTCCCATACCAGCTGACCATACTCCCATGCCAAAAGTTATGATGAACAAGGTCGGACCGGTCGTAGTCAAATCATTGTGTTTGAAGAACATGTCAATAATAAATTCACGTTTAAGATCAGACATGAAATCTCTTTGGAAATATGTCGGTTCGCCTGTAGACCCCGAGGTTGCATGAATGGTAAGCGGCTTCTTGAGCTCTCCATCCCAGAGAAGTTTTTCATACGGATATGCATGAAGATAATTATCTTTATCCATCGCTGGAACGAGCGAGAAATCTTTCAGGGTTTTTATGTTCTCCGGTTTTATCTTGTTCTTTCTCAAAAAATCCTTATATGCAGGAACACTTCCTGCAGTAGCATGGAAAAGCTTTAATGTCTCTTTCTCACTTATTGCTTTCCAATAATCCGTGCCCTTCGTTCTCACAAGGGTGGAGAGATTCTTTGGCTGATGAGCCATTTTCATCAGCGTATCAACGCTTTTATGCTGCGACATAGATAGTACATCCGTATACTAGCACAAGAAGAAATGGTGTCAGGTACCTTTGTTGTACATTTAACATTGAAGTGTAGCCTTCCTCCCCGACAAAAATCTATACCCCGAACTTCAAATCCGCATGCTTTTGCGGTTTATACTTTTTTACATACCTTCGATACGCCGTTTTAAAATATCTAGTCCAGTTGTCTGGGTGATTTTCTGGCAGATACGCCTTCCCCCACCTCCTGAAGATGCTCTGGATTGGAATGCGTACTGGATAGTATAAACCAAATTGCTCCTGTTTGGTGTTCTCTGCAGGGATGGTGAAACCTCCTCGCCTTCAGGCGAGGGAAAAATTGGCACGTGCTAGCGGCTGGCTTTGATTCCTAGTGTCACGACCGTGTTGGGGGAACCAGAATATGCCTGCCTCACAGCCCCCATATATTTCCTCACTATTTTCTCCCAAATCATGGTTCGATTCCTGTGCCCTTCTTCCATTTATAAAAAATGACCCGCTCGTTTGTATTCGAGCGGGCCGGTCAAAAAAGACCAACTAAAGTTTGATAGCTGAAGCGTTCCGGGTTGAAAACATGCCGCAGGCCCTGTGCAAGGTTTTGTTGGGACAAGTTATGCAATGCTTCATGCGGAGTATATGGCCTCGCAAGTTCCCCTTCCTGTGCATCCTGAACCCGACGCTTTAACAGCATGAACCGCCGGTATTCAACCGTAGCCGAGGCGTCATACAGACATGAGTCTTTCGCTTGCCATCCGAGCGACCCGATAAGCATAAACCTTAACAAGTCGCCAGTAAACCCTAATTCAATCAGACGATCTACATTCCATTTCTCCAAAACACCTGGATGCGTTATACATGGAGAAACAATGAGGTCGGCCTTGAGATCAGGATTTAGGGCCTTGGCTAACAGGAGAGCGATTGCGGCTTGCCTTAGTACATGATTGGTAATCACGAGACGAATCCGTTCGTTAGGATGCTGACGTGCAAACAACAACGGCATCAGCGACCATACAAATTCGACATCAAGATTCATGTCCCCCTGACTTAATCCGGTTGTTCTCGCACGAGCCAGAGGTATGCCCTGCTCATGAAGCTGTCGTACCAGCTCTCGCAACTCTCCCTGATACCATTCGGGGTATACGGAGATTGATTCAAGAGACCAGTCAGAACCTATCTGGAAGAAACCGCCGCTAACGCGCGCAACTTCGCCTGGTTGCTTACATACTTTACATATGTAAGCGTTACCTGTACGCGTAAACGTCTTCTCTTTGGCGAATTGAGCGATATGTACGGGAAGTTCCAGACACCCGCATGGACATCTATAGCAATCTTGTTCACGATGCTCGATTGAGCCTCCAGCGTACACCTCTCGTGACAGATTGAGCAGATCATCCTTGAAGTCTGAGTCCGGCTTGCGATTGCAAGTCTGGCCCAGAAAATTAAGAGTCTTGTGAAAAGCGTTCTCAAGAGATGGGGTCGGGCTACGAAGCCCGAGTCTCCCATAACAAAGAACGCCTTGTTCTTGGTACTGCTTCGACAGTGCATCCACAAGGATTGGTGTGAGCCAATACCCAAGCGGAGCACCGTCCTTGACGGTGATTGGCAATGTAAAGATCATTTGATCCTCCTTTTGGGTTGAGGGGGTTAACTGGAATCAACTATACATTGATTTAGAAAATTCGCAAGATTTCAAGAAATACTACCCCTCGACGAACTTTTGAATTAAAACAAGGCTTTCATTGTCATAACTCGAAGTGCTATGAGAGGAGTTTATGTAATGCCAAGATATGTTTGCATTCATTACTTCTTGTTCTAGGGAACAAGTCAGTTCAACAGGAACAGAGGTGTCACCTTCTCCATGTACAACCAAAGAGGGGCATTTTATTTTATTGAGAGAATCCATGACTGAGCTACGTTGTGCAAAGTTACTTTTACCGAGCAGAAATCTTTTTAAAGATTGCGAAAAGCCAATTCGGTATGTGAAGGGGTGTGCATTTTTGAGAAGGTGAAGCAAACTTTTCATTTGTTCATGGAAACTTTTCCCCGCTTCCCCACCTATATCTGTTGGATTGAAGAGTAGCGCAGGAGACAGAAGGATTATCTTCTGATAAAGATTCTTGTGGCCAAGCAACGCGATTGCTGCCCCATAACTCATGCCGACCAAGATAGTCTCTTTGGCAGTACCAAGCGCAATCTTCTTACCGAAATACAACTCCGTAACCTCCGTCATCTGAGTTAGAGGGTACAGGGCGACAACGTCATGAACTGATTGTGTTGCACTAAATGATCCGCCGCTATCATACGAACCGGAAAGATATGGGTAGAACACCACAGCACCAGCATCGAGAAATGGCTTGAGTATATTATTTATGTTCGTAGACATTGGCAACCCCGGCAAGAGCAAGACTACTCGGCCTGACTTTTGCTCAGGCACATAAAGATTGACGATGTATTTCTTGTATTTAACCTTATAGGTAATCATGCCTTCTTATAATAACAGAGTGCGACTTTATGCCTAAAGGCTGTTTTAATAATCACCTCTTTTGGCACACCTACTATTTCGTTGAGAATTTCCTTTGCTTCTTTGAGGTTTTTGAAGCGAATGATCACATCATGATGTTCAATAGTGAGGAAGTTTGTACCATGGCGCATGGGGAATGGTTGCAGCAATTATGCGTGCAATTGATGAGGGGAAACCCTTTCAGGAACATCGTGCGGCTCTCACCGAGCAAAATGATTATGCGCGAGAAGTTCTTCACGAGGGAGGCAAACGTGCCCGACACATCATCAGGAAGAAATGGTGTCAGGTACCTTTGTTGTACATTTAACATTGAAGTGTAGCCTTCCTCCCCGACAAAAATCTATACCCCGAACTTCAAATCCGCATGCTTTTGCGGTTTATACTTTTTTACATACCTTCGATACGCCGTTTTAAAATATCTAGTCCAGTTGTCTGGGTGATTTTCTGGCAGATACGCCTTCCCCCACTTTTTCTTCTCTCGGACAATTCTCATTCTGTCGGCCTTATCGAAATCAACATCGAGATACACTCTTTTATCCCACAACTTATTCAATTTGTGTTCAGGATGGAAAAGAAAAATACCATCAATCACTAGAACTTTTTTTGACAGATCTAACGACTCTTCTGGACCAAAGTCATTCGTATCATAATCGTATGTTTTATATTTTATCGTACCCAGTTTCTTGGATTTAAACTGTTTGATTATCTTCTCTAGGTCGCCGTAGCGATACCAGCTATATTCAAACATTTTTGGTTTATCTTTTGCATTATCTATCAATTTCTTCCTTTCTTTCCAATGCTTGATTAAATCATCCAGATGAAGAACAAGTATATTTGGATTTCCCTTCGCTATATAATCAGCGACGGTAGTTTTGCCGGAACCGGCATATCCATCAATGGCAACGATCAATTTCGCATGGTCTTGTACCCATTCTTTTATGTTCTCATTTATTTTCTTCGCTACACGTTCTGATCTGATCATATGTTTTGTCCTTGGTCTAAAAAATCAAACCACGATTCTTGGCAGTAACGGATTTATTCGCGAGATAATTTCATAAGTACTAGTATTAATAGCATTGGCAAACTCATATACACTTATTTCTTCATCACCATGTTTCCCAATTAAAATTGCTGTGTCTCCGATCTTAACTTCTCCAACATCAGTTGCATCTACCATGCACATATTCATAGCGATACTGCCCAAAATTTTTGCACGCTTTCCATTAATTAAAACATAACCTACTTTTCCATAGCGTTTATCGATACCGTCATAATAGCCTGCTCCCAACACTGCAACAACTGTATCTTTAGAGACTTTTTCTGAGTGTCCATATCCTATACTTGTATGCGCGGGTAGCATTTTCAAGTTAACAATCGTTGTTTTCAAAGCTATCACTGGATTAAGATTGAGATTAACTTTTTTTAAAATAGAATCTAATTGGTGTTTTCTCCCCCAGAGGCCGTAGAGAGATATGCCTAATCTCACCATATTAAGACGTGTTTTTTTATAAAGAACTGCCGCTCCTGATGATGCTGAATGCAATGTATTTGGATGGATGCCAAGTTCATTTACAGATGTTATTACATAATTTAGTTTTTCTAACTGCTCAAAGTAAATCTCATTGTTATTTTCATCGATTAACTGTGCATAGTGAGTAAATAAACCGTCAATAATTATGTTTGGCAGCTTTGAGATTTTTTTAATTAAAGCGATTGCTTCTTTAGGGAAACAACCGAGTCGAACTAACCCGGAGTCTATTTCAATATGAATCTTTGCTGGATTCTCTTTTGTTGCTACTTCTGAAAGAGCTACAGCAAAATCATAATCATAAACATTTACGGTTAACTTAAGTTTAACAATCTCATGGGCGTCATTTACTGATACAAAACCTAGAATTAAAATTGGATTCTTACACATTGTTCTTGTAAGAATAGCCTCATCAAGAGAATCTACGCCATACCAATCAACTTTCGAGCAAGTTATTGGAACAACAGCTTCTATACTTGCGCCGTACGCATTCCCTTTGATGACGGCCAAAAATCTAATATCCTTGCCAACAACTTTTCTCAATTCATTTATATTCTGTAGAAGAGCGTCTTTTGAAACTTCTATCCAGGTCTTTGGTCTCATGAATCAGCAATTAAAAGAGTGGGGTATAGCGATGTGGGTACATTGCTTCCCTGTATCTAAGAATGAGAACATCGTACTTTTGATAGAGGCGTGTTTCATTTATGAGTTTTCTAATTTCAAAAAGTCTATGGAGCATAAGATCGTAAATTTGATCATTTTCAATAGCATAAATTTTGCAGGTTTTATTGATCACCGATTTACAGTAGAAAGCAATTTCTTCATCGGTTTCTTGATGTAACTCATTTTGATCTTCATAAATGATTTCTAATTTAGAGTACAACTTAACCACGTCTTTGTATGAAAAATGAGAAAAAGAAGCTAATGGTATCCCGAGTGTACTGTGCACTCGAGCAATAAGGCTTTCTGGCATTTGAGTAACCATATAGTATGGAGTTGCTAACATATAACCGCCATCTCTTAACATTTTTAGACATTTAACCAGCATCTTTTCTGGATCGGGGAAAAAGACAAGATTTCCTCCAACAATTATGTGTGTAAATTTCTCTTTTGAATCAAAATAGTACCCATCAGCAACTTTGTAGTTGATATTAATATCGGGAGCGTAATACTTTTTATTAAAATCGGCCTTTCGAATTGAATTTTCTGATATATCAAATCCTACGCCACTACAACCAGTCATAACTGCTAATTCTCTTGATGAGAATCCTGTAGAACAACCGACTTCTAAAATGTGTGACTGGTTGGTCATTCTGGAGAAAGTTGCTAACTTTGAAAGAGTCACGTAAGCACCTGGCGGAGTGTTCCATTGATTTATTAAACCGACAAAATCAGGATACGAAAGCGATTCTAACAATTCTGGAGTAATATCTTTGGTTTCCATTATTTTTTATTAGGGTCAATCGGAAAAGCTGGGATCCGATCTCTGATTACTTCTATAACCTTCGAATACACTTCTTCAGGTGCTCCTATTGAGTCAATAGTAACGATTCTCTCTTGTACTTCTGGTGGGAGATTTTGTTTTGCATCCATATAAAGATCATAGTTATTCTCTATATTGTGTTTTCTAAAATCATACTCTGGATCTTTCATATCTAACCTAGAAAGCAAGACTTCTTTGGGCGCTATTAACTCAATTATAATATCTGGCAAAACCATACCAATAGTAATTTTCTTATGTGTTCGTATCAACTCTGGATACAGATCTTCTGATGAGAAAACTTTATTCGTTGGTTCTCCTAATTGCAAACGCTTCAAAATTGCTTTTGATATTAGGGACCGATCAATGAGCAAAACACCGAACGGCGAGAGGGTTTTATCGATTTCTCCGGACAATACTCTATCTCTCCACACAATCAGTTCTCTCGCCAATCTTTGACTAGCTTCGTCCCATAATTGTAAATTGGCTTCACTTTTTAATTGACTGTTCAATTTGTCCCAAAAATCTGATTTCGGATCATGAGATGACAATCCTGATCCAGATCTATAACCTTCTCCTTTTATGGAAATACAAGGTATGCCTGCTTCTGTAAGTTTTCCTTTTAATAATTCAATTTGACTTCCCTTACCTACTCGATGCATGCCCTCAAAAGCAATGGAGTAGATTCTATTTTTACCTTCAATTCTCATACTTCTATGCTTCGCTCTTAATTAACTTTTCTTGGCATATTTTCAAACCATTTTTGTCGTCATCAAACTGCAACATGTTTAAAGCCTCATCAAAATTTACCCATCGATATTCAGTATGTTCATCGTTAATAACTACGGTTTGGTTTTCGGGGACTTCAGCGGTAAATACTATTACCACAATTACGTAATCTTTGTATGGAAAGTTAAAACGATATATTTCATTACTCCAATGAACAACATTCTGAATTCCTGCTTCCTCAATTAGTTCACGTTTTTGACATTCAATGATTGATTCGTTTAGTTCCAGTGTGCCATTAACAACATTCCAAAAACCACCACGCACCTCGTTTCGCTTTAGCAAAAGAACTTCAAAAGTATTTCCATACTTTCTATAGACAATATTTTGTATGATAATCGGCAAGCTTTTAGTCATAAAGTTTTATTTATGTCTTATTATTTCCTGTATCACTCCACTGCCTCCAGTGTACTGTTTTGCTGCTGAATTGTAAATTGAACTTAAAATGTGGGTTGTGAGACCATGATCAATTATATTCGATTTCTGCTCACTTGTCGGTATTTGGTTAATTATTGATTTATAAAAATTTTCTACACAATTGCGTCTAGCATCCTCTTGATGCCCTCTGGAATACCCCTTTTCTTCTACGGGTCTCAAATTCTGCATGTTTAGGAATTCGTATGAGAGCAAGTCTGGAAACATGTTTTTATTTCTGAACACATAAATGTCAAAATGGTATTCTCCACCAAAAGAATACGGGGCTAAGTCCTTTTTTTGGATTTCTTGTGATTGGAACGAATTAATAACAATAGATTGGAATGGTCCTTGTTCAATAATGTAAGACTCTTGCCTAATTCTACCGTTTCCTTTGTAAAGATTACGGCCGACAGAGTCAAACCACCCTCGTTGACTTAAACTATTGTGCAGAATGCTGCAAACTATGCTAGTCATAACATATTCACCTCTGCGAAGCGCAATATTTGTAAAAGCATCTACCTCACCAGTAATCTTCGCTACGTCTTTTTCAATATCTAACTGTAAATCAGTATTTGAGATGTGGGGGAAAATCCTTACATAATCTTCTCGATTAAACTGTCCCAAAACATCAGAAGGCCTTACAAACTGACTATAGAGTTTGAAATTATCCCATTGTTTATCATTCTCAAGAGAAGCTTTTGCTAGCCATAATGCAATGTCTAAACTGTGATATCCAGAGTGAGATACTTTTCCATATCCTTTATTATAAGGATGATAAGTTTGATGAATAAATTCATTAGGGAAAGTCCATTGCCCATCCGAATGGGATGTTTGGATAGACGTAACAGGGCAATGTGATATTTTCACCATCTCTACAATTTTCTCTCTGACAGCTTGGAATCCTGCATGAAATCTTCGTTGGGCCTGAATATTAAAAACGAGATTTAATTTTTTTGTTTTTTCAATATATAAATCGGCCAACCTTTCATAATCTTGGTATAACTTCTCTGCTTTATTAGTGTCTGTTGAAACATCGATCTCGGTTGTAATTGGTTTATCAAGAAGTACGTGCAAATTATTCTCCAGTGCCCATTTCGTATACTTAAAATGAGATAATGGCTCAGTTGAAATGACGACTGCTTCGATATTAAATTTCCGCACTACACTGTTTAATAGATCAGTGTCCCTGCAACTCAGTTCGTCAGATATCGAATTATCGTCAGTATAGTAAGTAGCTATAGATATTCCCTGCTTCTCAAAAAAAGTATCAACTTTTTCTTTTTGAGATAGCAGATCTAGACAGGCAACGAAATTACATAATGTACTTTCCTTAAGGTAAGGAACATAAATTCTTTTCGAATGGTAGCCAACTCCAATCAATAACGTGTTGATTTTCTCTTTAGACATAGATTTTAAAAAATTGCTTTTTCAAGCTGAAATCGCTTATGGTGACCAATGGTGTGTATGATATACATACTTCTATACATGCGCAACATTGCTTGTTTCGTATATATATGGTATAGATACGCTATGAAAGTATGTTTTGCCTGTTCTACATCCGAACTTGCAGCTCGCAAGGACACTTACCGTAAAATTTGTGCCCTTATAAAGGAGATGGGGCACAGTATTACCCGCGATTGGCTTGAGGAGGCTATAGAAATAGTCGAAAATAAAGCCGTCAGTACACTCGACCGCGAAGATGTGTACAACAAAGTCCTTGGTTCCATCCTCGCTTCTGACGTCATGATTATCGAAGGGACCGTTACAAGTTTTAGCGTCGGCCACCAAGTAACGCTTGCACTCTCGAAAAATAAACCGACCCTTTTCCTCATAAAAAAATCTCTGGAGAAAAAACACGGACTATCGAAGGATTCTTTCCTAGCGGGAATTACCTCTCCCCTGCTCAAGATAGTCGAATACGATGATTCAAATCTCGCAGACATACTAAACGACTTCCTTAATAACAACGGCGGGAAACCTATCGTAAAATTCAATATCGTTCTCACGAAGGAGATTGAGAGCTACCTAAATTGGGCAAGCTTCACACACAAGCTCAATAAATCAGAATTCATCAGGAACTTGATTCTCAAACACATGAGGAATGAAGATAAGCAATATCAGAAATATTCTGACCATAGTTCCCTATGAATAATAGTTTCAAAGCCGACACCCTAGAAAGAGCTTGGCTGAAGGCGTTGCGTGCGGTCGTCTCGTCCGGAGAAATGATCCATGACAAAGAACCATTCATAGAAATACAGAATCTCCAAATCGCGTACAACAATGCGTTCGAAATTCAGACTCCTCATTACATTCGCGTCTTCGGCATGAAATTCACTGATTACATACACCGCGTCTATTCTCCTCTAGGAGACCAAAAAAGTGGTCGCAATTACCACAAACTCATCCACGAACACGAAGGGGTCGATCAGGTTGCCGAGGTTATACGAAAATTGAAAGAGGCCCCGCTTACACGGTCAGCGACAATCGTTCTTGCCGATGCAAAAAACCAAAAACAACCTTGCGTCACCGAGATAAACTTTTCTATCCGACACAACCTTCTCCATATGACCAGTGTGTTTAAGAGTAGCGATCTCGCGAAGAAATTCATTCCTGACATGATTGAGCTTTCTCGTATTCATGGACACGTAAGCCGCACGCTCGAAATCGCGCGTGGTGGCATCGTGGCTCATCTACTCAGCGCCCAAATATACAAAACAGATGTTGATGCTGTATCAACAGCTATAGAATCTGCTACCTTGAGTGACTACTTTAAGACCAACGATGTTATTGAGAATTGGGATAAGGAAGCGGCAGAATGGGATAAAAATATCCAAAAACCTGACTATTATGTGAATATCGAGAATGGGTATTCGCGTTTTCTTGATTTCATGAAAAAAGAAATTCCAAATTCCGACCGAAAGGTTCATTTGATTGCACTCGATTCAGGGTGCGGGACTGGTAGTATCGCCGATACATTGAAAAACAAAGGGTACCAAGTTTTTGGTGTCGATATTTCGCCTGAAATGCTACGTTTCGCTCATAAGAATCCCGCGTCCGTACAGTATGTACTGGCTAACAGTCTTGATCTTCCTTATGTTGATAACCACTTCGATGTCGTGTGCACGCGCGGAGTTTTGTTATCGCATGTGGGAAAGAAATACATAAACATGTTCATTCAGGAACATAATCGTGTGTTAAAGAATGGCGGACTTTTCCTCTTTGATTTCATTACACACTTTGACAAATCAGAGACGAGATACCGTCGCAAGAAAGCATCTATAAGCTACCAACGTATGATTCAATACCTTAAGAAACATGGATTTAAAGCGATAGGAAGAGAAGGAACCGATGCTAATAGAGTTAATGCCATCGCCTGTAGAAAAGTCGATAACTAATCTTGATATGTACGAAATTGAACATCGCGCATTGCTTACTGAAGAAAGCTATAAGGAATTGGCGGAGAAACTCGCGCGTAACGCAACTCTGCTGGGCACTGATGATAAAGAAGTTTCGTATTATATCTTCCCTGATAAACTGCTGAAGGTCATGCGGAATATCTCAAAAGGCACCGGGAAACTTTCTCTTAAACTAAATGTACTTGGCGCAGGATCATCGTTCCAAGAATTTGAAGTTCCCTTCCCCGAGGATTCATTTGAGACGATGAAGAACATCTGCGACAGCATAAGCACTCCCGATCAAGTGATTAGTGGCACCCAGCAACGTACCAATTACAAATATCAAGGCGTCGAAATAGCCCTCAAGTGGAGCGAAGATTGGGGCTATCATGTTGAATTCGAAATTATGATTTCTGATCTTGGTGAAAAAGAGACCGCCGATGCGCACATTAGAGAAGTGGCTAAAACTCTTTCGGTATCTCTTATGACTGAAGAAGAGGTTGCTGCTTTTTCTGCTGAAGTGAGGTCGCGGAAGAAATAGACAATTTTATTTGACCGTCTCAATATTGCGAAGAAGCAGTTGATACTTTTCAGGAAACTCAAAACGGGCAGCGGCCGACTGAAGGAGCCCAAGATAGTGATATGACGGTCGGAGACCGTCCTGTTTATTCACCACTTCATAACTACACGCTTTCACTTCCCCATTCTCACTCTTCACTCGGACAGTCACTCGCCGGTAGTGAATCGGATGGCCCTCGAAAACATCCATTGCATCCCTGTCGGCATTCGTCATGCGGTACAAAAGTCCGCAAACAACATCTCCGATGCTCGGCATGATATCGGCACATCCGCACTGGCGCTTCGGCGAGAAAATAGTGAACGCAAGCCGGTAATCGACAAGCGTGGCGCACCCAAGGAGTATCGCGTCCGGGCAACGTCCGAGCATCTGGTCTTGGTCCATATTAGAACCATAGGCGAAGTAAAGATTCATGTTAAGTAAAAGTTACGAATAATTGCGCACGAAAAGGTGATGAGGGTTGGTGTCCTCATTCACCATGTCGATGAAGCTACCATCACGATGTACAGATCTGGAGTCCACACACCGAATCATGTCTTTCTATAGCGAAGCGGAAGCGGCCTGACAGAGATCGCGACATTGAGTCGCCCACTTCACGATTCGACCGATTGAGTCTGTCGCACCGAACATCCGGAACTCAATCGTTCCATGCACCGAGATGCGGATGAGTGTCCAGCACTTGCGAGGATCTTCTGCAAAACTCTTCGCAACAGCCGTTTGATAATACTCATCCCAACTCGCATACGGATTCGGCTCGAAGTCCGGTGCCATCTGCCGATATATGGCGAGCCGATCTCCGAACGACCCATTTCCCAGCTCGCAGAACTCTGCATAATGCCGAATCACGTGGTTGTAGACGCGTAGTGCCATGTCATGATCACGCATGCCGATATGCACGTGGGTACCGATAACGCGGCATGCGGCCAGAAGAATCTTACGCGGCATGTCCTTCGTTATCTTCTGATACCGACCCGTCGGATCCGGATAGATATCAAGCGGCATATCTTCAGGACCGACTTCGGTGTGCAGAGCTAACAGCCCGTAGTGGTGAAGCGCGGCTTTCAACTGTTCCTCTCGATATTTGAGATTAGGTTGTAGATCTGCAAGACAACAAGGCCCGACTCTACTCTCTATCTGGCACGCGGATAATTCATATCCGAATGCCCCCTTTTCTGGACGCACAATACCCCAGTACGATAGCGAGCGTTCGTCGGTATGGATACCGCGCTCAAGGCCTGAAAGAACTTTTTGAGCCGTTGGTACGATTCCTCCATCCATGTCAGTGATGAAACACTCTCGCTCGATGCCGACATATCCGACTTTGTCCCAATCATACTTGAACAGACTTTTGAACTTTTCTATTGTCATGATTCACTCCTTTTTGAAAGAACTGCAAAGAACTCCTATGCCTAGAGCGCGGCACGCGCCGGGAGATTTTTCTAAAATAAATAGAAAAATCCCCGTCTCCTTGTACGTCAAAAGACATACAAAGGGACGGGGATTCTTGAAAAGATTCCGCGCGGTACCACCCAATTTTTAAATAGAAACCGACTGGTTCCTATTCACTTACCGACTCATGACGCCTTGCGGCCGACATCGGTTATCCCATGGTTACGGGGGATTCCGGACCTCCACTTACGCAGAGACCATCCTGCCTTTCGGCGATTTCGGCCCAATCCCGCTAATCGCGGGACCGAAATATGGATGTTGTAGTTGTGACGAACTAGCGAACCTAAACGAAAGATTACTGGATCGAAGATATTTGTCAATGCTTTGTATTACCGCTTCGAATGTTGTGGCAAAAAAGAGAGCCCGCGCATGGCGGGCTCGGAAGATGCAAATGAC
>ERZ1292623.1481-Hain-H51-01um-R1-1481-length-22544-cov-9_pt1 | contig 22544 bp, 17 predicted proteins | sample MGYA00564398_ERZ1292623 | MGnify/ENA primary metagenome ERZ1292623 (study PRJEB36523, sample SAMEA6512633) | groundwater metagenome | collected 2019-01-07 | study: AquaDiva: Metagenomics assemblies of 32 groundwater samples | reverse complement strand
TTTTCTTCGGGCGCTCACTGGGTGCGGCGGTGGCGGCACAGCTGGCGACGCAGAAACAGCCGGGTGCGTTGATTGTCGAGTCGGCCTTCACTTCAGTGCCGGACATGGCTGCCGAGCTCTATTGGTGGCTGCCGGCGCGCTGGCTTGCGCGCTTCGACTACGCCACGCGCGATTACGTTGCGCAGGTGCGTTGCCCGGTGCTGGTGGTGCACAGCCCGGAGGACGAGATTATCCCGTACCGCCACGGCGAGGCGATCTTCGCCGCTGCGCTCGCGCCCAAGGAAATGCTATGGTTGCGCGGCGGGCATAACGATGGCTTCTTCCTGAGCGGCGAGCACTACGTCCATGGCCTGGATGGATTCCTGGACCGCTATCTATCGCGCGACCAACCCCCGCCGCCCCGACGGCGGCCGTCGCCAGTACGGTGAAAGCTGCGCCTTGGCCCCGTTTGTATCAACCGCAAACACCACGATTGAGCGGCGTGTCCACTTCCGTCATCATGTCTCGGTAATAATCCGGTGAAGACAAAATTATGCATGAAATCCCTGTCAGTGACATCGTTGGTTTGATCTGGTTCGTGGCGGTGTGGGTGGGTTACACCTGGTACGCCGACCGGTACGCACGTCGCCCGCAGTCGTTACGCGCAGTGATGCACGCCTACCGCGAGCAGTGGATGCAACAGATGCTTGTGCGTGACAATCGGGTGATGGACGTGAACATTCTGCGCAATCTGCTGCAGGGCGTGACGTTCTTCGCTACCGCCACGCTGCTGGTTCTCGCCGGTCTGCTCACGATTCTCGGCTCAACGGATCGGGCCATCGAAATTGTGCGCGCATTGCCGTTCGCGGCCAAGACGTCGCTTTTGCAATGGGAGCTCAAGCTGCTGGTGCTGATCGTGATCTTCGTGTATGCCTTTTTCAAGTTCAGCTGGGCATTGCGTCAGTTTAACTATTGTTCAACGCTGATCGGCGCCGCGCCCAAGGGGCAGGACGATGCCTTCGCCCGGCTTGTCGCGGAGATGAGCACAAACGCCTCGAAGGATTTCAACCAGGGCCTGCGCGCGTATTACTTCAGCCTTGCAGCGCTCGGTTGGTTCGTGGGTCCGTGGGTATTCATGGCGGCTACGACTCTGGTTGTGGTCGTGTTGTACGTGCGTGAGTATCGGTCAAGCGCTTTGCACACATTGAGACACGCGGGGCCGAAGCAATAAGTTCGATCGATGGGTTACAACGTTAGGCCGTACAGGGATGTACGAATGCCGCGCCGCGCATGCGACCGCCATGGATGGCGGAAGTGCCGGAAACGCAGGAGCAGTTTTCCGGCCGACCACCATGGAAGGATAGACGCTGATCGGTGACGAGGAAGGTATCCGGGCGCCTCTGCCGCTCCTGTACAATAACGCTATGCGTATCGGTCGCTCCCGACATCCTGTTTCCCGCGACACTCACGCGTCCCTGCGCATCGCTGCCATTCTCGAATACGACGGTTCCAGCTTCTGCGGCTGGCAGTGGCAGGACGACGCACCCTCCATCCAGGAGGCGGTGGAGAAGGCGCTGTCGCAGGTGGCCGACGAACCGGTGCGCGTCATCGCCGCCGGTCGTACCGATGCCGGGGTGCATGCCAGCGCGCAGGTGATTCACTTCGACACTGAGGCCCGGCGCAGTGACTACGCCTGGCTGCGCGGCGCGAACAGCAGTTTTCCGGACAGCATTGCGCTGCTCTGGGTGAGGGAGGTGGATCCCGAGTTCCACGCCCGCTTCGCGGCCACCGGGCGCGAGTATCGCTATGTGATCCTGAACCGTTCGGTGCGGCCAACCTATCTCGCGCGACGCGTAACCCACGAGTACCGGCCGCTGGATGCCGTGCGCATGCAGACCGCCGCGTCGTATCTTGTCGGCACGCATGACTTCTCCTCGTTCCGCGCCGTGCAATGCCAGGCCAAGAGTCCGGTGCGCAGCTTGCGCGAGCTGACGGTGACACGCCAAGGTGAGTTCGTAGTCATCAAGGCCGCCGCCAACGCGTTCCTGCATCACATGGTGCGCAATTTCGCCGGGTTGCTCATGGACATCGGTGCCGGGGAGAAGGCGCCGGAGGGGGCGCGCGAGGTGCCCGCGGCGCGCGACCGCACCATGGGCGGCATCACCGCGCCGCCCAATGGCCTGTACCTCACCGCAGTCGACTATCCAGCGCACTTCAATATTCCCCTGATCCCTTTGCCCCTGGGGTTGTGGTAGTCCAGACAGGCTTTGCCCAATCCATGCCAAAACGGTCGAGGCGCGCGCTGTTTGCCGGGTTGCGGGCGCGCCCGTTGCTGCTCGAGTTTTTCGCCTCCTTGCCTGCGATCGGGCTTATTCCTTCCGTGGAGATCAAGCTGTCGGCCGGGGTGGTGATCCCGGTGCTCAATCGCGGGGGCATCCTGGCGCTCCACCCCGATCCTCAATCGTAGGTCGGTAAAACCGCGGGCGATGGTGGACCTCGATGATCTCGATATCCACGTCCTCGCCCAACGCGCGCGCGGCGGTGTCGAGCGTTTAGGCGTAGGTTCGCGTCCACGCCGATGCGCGTGCGCCTCTGCTGTTTTCACGATGTGAAACGCATATCTTTCGCGCACATACACATATGTTCTTGAAACGCACGACTTCGCCCGTTACATTGGGCGGCGGCCCTGGGGAACTGACAATCAGTTCTCCTCTACGACGAAATCAGAGCGCAAAGGGGTCCGGGTGCACCGGGATGCCGCTGGCTATCCGTTTGTAAAAATTTGGATCATCATGGAAATGCGCCATGCGACCGCGGCGCAATAACGACAGGCATAAATTCCGTAATGTAATGTAAGGACTAGGAGGCGTAATGCAAACCATGACTATAAGCATTTTGTGCAATGCGTTTGTCAGGAAGGTTACCGTCACCATGGCCATGCTGGGAATATCGCTCCCGGCAACCGTGCTGGCGGACTGGGAACCGACCAAACCGGTCGAGTTTGTCATTCCCGCCGGTACCGGCGGCGGCGCCGACCAGATGGCGCGCTTTATTCAGGGAATGATCGCGAAGCACAACCTGATGAGGCAACCGATGGTGGTGGTGAACAAGTCGGGTGGCGCCGGCGGCGAAGGGTTCCTGTATATCAAAGAAAGCAAGGGGGACCCACATAAAATTATCATCACCCTGAGTAATCTCTTTACCACTCCGCTCGCGACGGGGGTTCCGTTCAACTGGAAAGACCTGTCGCCGGTGGCGATGCTTGCGCTCGATGAGTTCGTGCTCTGGGTCAACGCCGATTCGCCGTACAAGACTGCGAAGGAATATCTGGACGCGGTGAAGGCCGGAAGCGATCATCAGTTCAAGATGGCCGGCACCGGCTCGAAGCAGGAAGACCAGATTATCACGGCCGCGCTCGACAAATTCACCGGAAAAAAATTCACTTATGTGCCGTTCAAGGGTGGCGGTGACGTAGCGGTGCAATTGGTCGGCAACCATGTTAATTCCTCGGTCAACAATCCTATCGAGGCCGTGGCCCACTGGCGCGCCGGCAAACTGCATCCGCTGTGCGTGTTCGACGATCAGCGCATGCCGTACAAGGAAAAGGTCACGGATAAGCTGTCGTGGAACGACATCCCCACCTGCAAGGAGGCCGGTGTCAAAGTCGATTACCTGATGCTGCGTGGCATCTTCATGCCCGGTGGTGTCAATCAGGACAAGGTGAACTACTACGTCAATCTCTTCAAGAAGGTACGCGCACTGCCGGAGTGGAAGGAATTCATGGAGAAGGGTGCGTTCAACCAGAGTTTCATGAGCGGCAAGGAGTACGCCGATTGGGTGCAGAAGGCCGAGAATACCCACAAGGCCTTGATGCAGGACGCCGGCTTCCTGGCAAAGTAACGCCATGGCCCGCCGTCAAGCGGGCCACCATTTGTAACAGGCATGTAGATGGAGTGGGGTGAGGATCGAACTGGTCCTCGCCCTGTTTTTTCCAGTCGCTTGCGCTGCACGATGGTCGATTGAGGAGCAAAAGAGATGCACGACAACGATCATGTAACGAATGGCAGCCAACGCGGTGTTTCCACGAAGATGGTGGAGATTGCTGTGGCGGCCGGCATCCTCCTGCTCGGGCTGGTGGTGATGATCGACAGCAGTCGTGTCGGCTCCAGTTGGGCTGACGATGGCCCGCAGGCGGGATATTTCCCGTTTTATGTCGGACTTATTCTCTGTTTTGCCAGCATCTGGACGCTGTGGCGGACATTGTTCTTCGCCAAGACCGGCGTGGTCGTGTTCGTCAGCCACGAGAAGCTACGACTGGTCCTGTCGGTATTCATACCGTCCATGATCTATGTCGGCGCAATCTATTTCATCGGTATCTATGTCGCGTCCGCGCTTTTTATCGGCGCGTTTATGTATTGGCATGGCCGATTCCCATGGGTCAAGATCGTCCCGGTCAGTCTGCTTGTGCCGGTGTCCGTGTTCCTGTTGTTTGAAATCTGGTTTCTGGTGCCCTTGCCCAAGGGGCCGTTCGAGGCGCTGATCGGTTACTGAGGACGTGGTCAATCGCCGCGGTTGGCGGGACTTTTTTCACAACACATCTTCGGGTAGTGCGCTGATTTTCGCCCGCCGCCTGAATGAGGGATCGAAAACGTGGATGAGATCAACAGCCTGATGCACGGCTTTGCCGTTGCACTCACTTATCAGAACCTGATGTTCATGTTTATCGGCATCCTGCTGGGAGTGCTCATCGGTGTGTTGCCCGGGCTCGGCGGCGCCAACGGCGTGGCGATCCTGCTGCCGCTGACGTTCACGATGCCCCCGACCAGCGCGATCATCATGTTGTCCTGCATATACTGGGGCGCGCTGTTCGGCGGTGCGATCACTTCTATCCTGTTCAATATACCGGGCGAACCGTGGTCGGTGGCGACCACGTTCGACGGTCACCCGATGGCCAAGAACGGCCGCGCCGGCGAAGCCCTGACCGCGGCGTTCACGTCCTCATTCGTCGGTGCCTTGATCGCGGTCATCATGATCACGTTTCTGGCGCCGCTGGTGGCGAAATTCTCGTTGCAGTTCGGGCCGCCCGAGTTTTTCGCGGTGCAATTGCTCACTTTCTGCAGTTTTGTCGGTCTCGGCAAGGGTCATCCCGCGAAGACCATCGCCGCCATGATGCTCGGTTTCGCACTCGCCGCCGTCGGGCTCGATACCGTCACCGGCACCCTGCGCATGACCTTCGGCACCAGCGAACTGCTGCGTGGTTTCGATTTTCTGATCGCGGTGATCGGACTGTTCGGCATCGGTGAGATTCTGCTCACCATGGAGGAGGGGCTGGCGTTCAAGGGCGTGCACGCGCGCATCAACCCGCGCGTCGTCTGGCAGACCTGGAAGCAGTTGCCGAAATACTGGCTCACGGCGTTACGCGGCACGCTGATCGGTTGCTGGATGGGAATTACCCCGGGCGGCGCGACACCGGCGTCGTTCATGAGCTACGGCATCGCCAAGCGCTTTTCCAAGGACGGCGAAAAATTCGGCACCGGCCAGATCGAAGGCGTTGTGGCGCCGGAAACGGCGGCGCACGCCGCCGGCACCAGCGCGCTGCTGCCGATGCTGACGCTCGGCATCCCCGGTTCCCCGACCGCGGCCGTGCTGCTCGGCGGCCTGCTGATCTGGGGCTTGCAACCCGGACCATTGCTGTTTGTGGAGCAGAAGGACTTCGTGTGGGGTCTGATCGCGAGCATGTATCTTGGCAACATCGTCGGCCTGATCGTGGTACTGACGACGGTGCCCTGGTGGGCGGCGATCCTGCGCGTGCCGTTTTCCATCATTGCACCGATCATCGTGGTGGTCTGCGCGATCGGCGCCTACACCGTGCACAACGCAATGCTGGATGTCGCGCTGATGCTGATGTTCGGCGTCATCGGCTATCTGTTCAAGAAACTCGATTATCCGCTGGCGCCGATGGTGCTGGCGCTGGTGCTGGGCGACATGGCGGAAAGCTCGTTCCGCCAGTCCATGCTGCTGTCGCGTGGCGAGGTCTCCATCTTTTGGTCCAACGGTCTGGTCGGCAGTATCTGCGGCCTGGCCATGTTGATGCTGTTCTGGCCGGTGATCACGAAGCTGTTGCACAAGCTGCGCAGCGGCAACAATGATCTCAATGGACAGCGTCCCGTGGAATAAGAAGGAGGGTTTGTCATGCCGGTGATCGCCATGAACCAGGAAATGGGTTCGCAGGGGAAGTTCGTCGCCGAGAGCCTGGCCGAAGAACTGGGGCTGGAGATTGTGCGTCACGAGATCATCGACCGCGTGGCCGAGAAGATGCATGTGCGCAAGAGCATGTTGCAGCGTTTCCTCGAGGGCAAGGCCGGTCTGCTCGAGCGCTGGGGCACCGACGAGGCCAGTCTGGCGCTGTTCAAGGCCGAGGAAATTCTTGAGCTGGCGGCCAAGGGCAATGTCCTCATCCGCGGCTGGGGCGCGACTCATGTGCTGCGCCCGATCCCTCACATTCCCTGTGTGCGCGTGGGTGCGCCGTTCGCAATGAGGGTGAAATGGTTGATGACCCGTCTGGATACGGATGATGAAGAGATGGTGGGCGAGGAAATCCGCCACAGCGACATGGCGCATCGCGCCAACATGCAGCATCAGTTCGGCGCAACTTGGGGCGAACCCATGCAATACGACCTCACCCTCAACACCGAGCGCTTGTCGGTGGCGACCTGCGTCGCCCAGATCAAGCAGCTGCTGACGCGACCGGAGTTCGAGGAAACACCGGAATCGCGCGCGAAACTCGCTAACCTTACGCTTGAATACCGCGCACGCGCGGCGCTACTCGCTCACGTCAAGACCGCCGACGTCAAAATCGTGATCAGCGCCGATCACGGCAAGCTGCTTCTCCAGGGTATTGTGGCCAGCGCCGACGAGCGTAAAGCCATCGTCGACGTCGTGTCCCATGTCGCGGAGGTCAAGGGCGTGGACAACAAGCTCAGGGTCATGAAGGACATCAGGATCTTCCCTTCGTCCAAGACTTAGAGAAGCTCTGATGAAGTCCCCTTGGGAGAGTGTAAAAGTTTTTGTGTATTCAGAAGTCGGTCTGTAAGCGATAGGGCCACACCCTCAGTGAATCACAGAGCGCAGATCAGTAATTATTTTCATCCGACGCGGTTACCGCACTATCTGTGATCAGGAGCTGGGCATGAAGTTACTGACCAAAATGATGCATTTGCAAGAGCAGCACGGCGCGGTGACCGATTCCATGCTGCGTGAAATGTCCAAGGAAGAGGGCGTTCCGCTCTACCGCCTGGAAGGTCTGCGCGGGTTTTATCCGGTGTTTCGCGCTACCCCCGGGCGCAAGATGCAGGTGCAGGTGTGCCGCGATATCGTTTGCATGATGAAAGGCGGGCCGCAGTTCTGCAGTAAAGTGAAATCCGCACTGAGCAACGCGGCCGATGTGGAAGTCGAAGAGGTTTCCTGCGTCGGGCGCTGCGATACGGCGCCCGCCGCCACGATTAACGAGGTACCCGTTTCCGGTTCGGTCGAAGCTATAACGGCCTACGCGACCGGGGGAAAACCGCTCCCCTCGAATGCACCTACTACTACCCCACGGCGTTGGTCCACCGATCCTTACGCGAATGAGAAAGAGCATTACAGCGTGATAAAAAAATTTCTCAAACCGGGCGATGACCGGCAACGCGACGAGGTCATCAATATACTGAAAGAGGCCGACCTGCGCGGACTGGGCGGCGCGGCGTTTCCCACCGGTATGAAATGGGATTTAACCCGCAAGGCCGTAGGCAGGCCAAAATATGTCGTGTGCAATGCCGATGAGAGCGAACCGGGCACCTTCAAGGACCGGGTAATACTGGAAGAGTTGCCGCATCTGCTCATCGAGGCCATGGTCTTGGCGGGTTGGATGATCGGCGCAACGGAAGGGATCATTTATATCCGGCACGAGTACGCGAAAGAAAAGAAGGCGTTGCAACAGGCGATTGAAAAGGCCCGCCGCTTTGGTGCGCTCGGCAAGAAGATTCTCGGTTCCGACACCGACTTCGACTTGCAGATTTTTGTTTCGCCCGGCGGCTATATCATGGGCGAGGAGACCGCTTTATTGGAGGCGCTGGAGGACAAGCGCGGCGAGCCGCGCAATAAACCGCCGTTTCCGGTCGATTATGGACTTTGGGGCAAGCCCACGTTAATGAATAATGTCGAAACTTTTGCCGCTATCCCGATCATTCTCGAGCGCGGCGCCGCCTGGTGGGGGGCGCAGGGCAAGGGAAATTACAAGGGATTGAAGTACATGTGCGTCTCCGGCGACGTCGCCAAACCGGGAGTATACTGTGTACCCTGGGGCACCACGGTGCACGAGCTTCTGACTTTATGCGGCGGCGTACCGGACGGCAAGGCCTTATACGCCTTTTCTCCCGGCGGCGCTTCCACCAACTTTTTACCGGCGTCCAAGCTCGATACGGCGCTGGATTTTAAAGCCATGCAGGAAGCGGGCAGCAGCCTCGGCACCGGCGCGATGGTATTTATGGCTGCAGGGCGCGATGTGTTGGAGCTGGCGATCAGCGAAGTAAAATTTTTCCGCAATGAATCTTGCGGCAAGTGCGTACCTTGTCGGGTCGGCAGTCACAAAGCCGTGGATTTGGTGGAGACAGCGCTCGCCGGCAAGCCGCAGCCCGATCTGGTGGCGCTGCTGCAGGATCTGAATTCCACCCTCGCGCAGACCTCGATCTGCGGTTTGGGGCAGGTCGCCATGGTGCCGCTGATGAGCGTGATTAATTATTTTCCTGACGATGCATTGCCGAGGCTGCAAGGCTCTGCCGGACGGAGGAAGTGATGGCGACGACCGCGCGAAAATTAATAAAGCTGACGATTGACGGGAAACCGGCGCAGGTACCGGAAGGGACTTCCATCTGGGACGCGGCGCGGAATATCGGCATCGATATCCCGGTGCTGTGCCATAGCCCGCGCATGCGCCCGGTCGGTGTGTGCCGGATGTGCGTGGTCGATATCGGCCTGCGGGTCATGGCGGCCTCGTGCGTGCGTCTGTGCGAAGAAGGCATGAACGTCGATGCGAGCTCGGCTAAAGTGGAAAAGCACCGCAAGATGCTGACCAGCCTGTTGTTATCCGATTATCCGGAAAACAGCGCGCGCGAATCGAGCACGGGCAACGACCAACTGCTGGCGCTGGCGCGCAAATTCGCCATCGAGCACATCTCTTTGCCGGACGGCGCCGCCGGTCACGCGCGCGGCAGCGACATGTCTTCGCCGGTGATTGCCGTGGATCATCAGGCGTGTATCCTGTGCGATAAATGTATCCGCGGCTGCGACGAGTTGCAGCATAATAACGTCATCACGCGTACCGGCAAGGGTTATGCCGCGCGTATCGCGTTCGATTTGAATAATCCCATGGGCGAAAGTACCTGCGTCGCCTGCGGCGAGTGCATGGCGGTTTGTCCTACCGGCGCGCTGACCAATAAACCCGTTACCAGCATGCGGGCGGCGGTGGGAAAACAACGGAATCAAAAGCGCGGTGAAGCATGAAGGCTTACTTCTTAAATGACATCAAAGCCGCCGGCAGCAGCGCGGTTGCCACGAAAAAAAAACCTGAGGTAAAGGAAACCGATTCGCTGTGCCCCTATTGCGGCGTAGGCTGTGCGCTCACGTTTGTCGTGGATCAGGAAAAAAACCGCATCCTTTACACCCGTGGCCGCGACGGCGCGCCCAATGCCGAGCGCCTGTGCGTGAAAGGCCGTTATGGTTTTGATTACGCCATGCATGAGCAGCGCCTGACCACGCCCCTGATCCGCAAGGCCGGCAGCTACCCCAAGGGGCCGCTTTCCGCCTTGGTGAAGGAGAGCACCGGCAAACACAAGCCGGGCGGACGCGTGGATTACAATGAGATATTGCCGCATTTTCGCGAGGCCGGTTGGGATGAGGCACTCGATCTCGCGGCCTCCCGATTAAAACAAATTCGCGACACCCACGGCGGCGGCGCGCTCGCCGGCTTCGGCTCGGCCAAAGGCTCGAACGAGGAGGCCTATCTTTTTCAGAAACTGGTGCGTGCGGCCTTCGGCACCAATAATGTCGATCATTGCACGCGGCTGTGTCACGCCTCTTCGGTCGCGGCGCTGCTGGAGGGCATCGGCTCCGGCGCGGTGACCAACGTCGTGCGCGACGTCGCGAACGCCGACGTCGCGATCCTGACCGGCTGTAACCCCACCGAAAATCACCCGGTGGCCGCCACGTTTATCAAAGATGCGGCGGTGAACGGCACTAAACTGATCGTGATCAACCCGCGCCGCCCGCAAATCGCCGATTTCGCCGAAATGTATTTACGGCCGAAACCCGGCAGCGACGTGGCGCTGTATAACGGCATGATGAACGTGATGATCGCCGAGGATCTGATCGACCGCGAGTTCATCGCCAACCGCGTGGACGGGTTCGATGCCCTGAAAAAAGTCGTTGCCGACTACACGCCCGAGCGGGTGGCCAAGCTCACCGGCTTGCCCGCGGAAGATATCATCCGCGCCGCGCGCCTGTTCGGTTCCGCCAAGGCCGCCATGATCTTTTGGGGCATGGGCATCAGCCAGCATACCTTCGGCACCGACAACGCCCGTTGCTTGATTGCGCTGGCGATGATCACCGGCAATGTCGGGCGCCCCGGCACCGGCCTGCACCCGCTGCGCGGGCAGAACAATGTGCAAGGCGCGTCCGATTCCGGCCTCATTCCCATGATGTACCCGGATTACCAAAGCGTGAAAGATCCGAAGATCCAGGCGAAGTTCGAGAAATACTGGGGCGTGAAACTGTCGCCCGAGGTCGGTTTGACGGTCACGGAAATCATCGGCGCGGCGCTGAAGGGTTCGGTCAAAGGCATGTATATGATGGGCGAGAATCCGTTCTTATCCGATCCGGATATCAACAAGGTTCGCAAGGCCTTGTCGGCTTTGGAGTTTCTGGTGGTACAAGACATTTTCTTGACGGAAACCGCGGAGTTCGCCGATGTGATTTTTCCGGCCAGTTCGTTTATGGAGAAAACCGGCACCTACACCAACACCGATCGCCGGGTGCAGATCGGCCGTCCCGCGCTGAAAATGCCGGGCGCCGCGCGCCAGGACTGGGAACTCATCTGCGAAATCGGCAACCGCATGGGCTATCCCATGAAATACACCTCGGTCGAAGAGGTGTTCGACGAGTTTGCCGCCTGCACCAACGAATACAAAACCCTGAGTTATCAGAACCTGGGCCCCTATGGCAAGTGGTATCCGTGCCCCGATCCCAAGACCTCGCAAGGCGAGAAGATAGTATTTGGCGACACCTTCCCATCGGGCAAGGCTAAGCTGGTTCCGGCCCAGGTCACCGAGCCGGATGAACTGCCGACGGAAGAGTATCCGTTTGTGCTGAATACCGGCCGCGTGCTGGAACACTGGCATACCGGCAGTATGACCCGGCGGTCTCAGGCGTTGGATACGATTGAACCCGAGGCGTTTGTCGAAGTGCATCCCCTGGACGCCGCCAAGCTTGGTTTGCAGGAAGGCGATTGGTTACAGGTGAAATCGCGCCGCGGTGAAATTACGCTTAAGGCACGGGTGCACGATCGCGCCACGCCGGGCTCGGTATTTATCCCCATGCATTTCCGCGAGGCCGCCGCGAATGTGTTGACCAATCCGGCGATCGACCCGATTGGCAAGATACCGACATTCAAATTCTGCGCGGTGCGTTTATCGAAGCATCTATAAATAATGTCCTGCACCATTTATATAATCAGTGAATGATAGTTAGGAGAACTCACATGGCACGACCTGCAAATGACGTAAAAGCCGCAACCGAGGCAAGCAAGCCTGAATCCGGGAAGAAAATTTCCGGCGGCCATTTGGTTGCCAAAGCGCTTCGGGCGGAAGGCATCGATGTAATCTTCACCCTGTGCGGTGGACACATTATCGATATCTACGACGGCTGTCTGGACGAGGGCATCAAAATCGTCGATGTCAGGCACGAACAAGTGGCCGCCCATGCCGCCGATGGTTATGCGCGCGTGACCGGTAAACCCGGCTGCGCGGTGGTGACCGCGGGTCCCGGCACGACCGATGCCATCACCGGAGTGGCCAACGCATTCCGCGCGGAAAGCCCCATGCTGCTCATCGGCGGGCAAGGCGCGCTGAATCAGCACAAGATGGGTTCGCTGCAGGATTTGCCGCACGTCGATATGATGAAGCCGATTACCAAGTTTGCCGCAAGCGTGGTCACCACGGAGCGCATCGCGGACATGATCAGCATGGCCTTCCGCGAATGCTACCACGGCGCGCCGGGACCTTCGTTTCTGGAAATCGGGCGCGACGTCCTGGACGCCGAAATCGACCTTGCCAAGGCAAGGATTCCCCAGCCCGGCCATTATCGCGCTTCCACCAGGAGTATCGGCGATCCGGCGGATATCGAAAAACTTGCCGATATCCTGGTGAAATCGAAGAACCCCTGTATCTTGTTGGGCACCCAGGTTTGGACTTGCCGCGGCACCGACGCCGCGATCAATTTCGTCAAGACGCTGAACATACCGGCATTCATGAACGGCGCCGGACGCGGCAGCTTGCCGCCTGGCGATCCGCATCATTTTCACCTGACCCGCCGCTACGCCTTCGACAAGGCGGACGTGATCGTGATCGTCGGCACACCGTTCGACTTCCGCATGGGTTATGGCAAGCGCCTGCGTAAGGAAGCGACCGTGGTGCAAATCGATATGGATTACCGCACCGTCGGTAAAAACCGCGATATCTCGCTGGGATTGGTCGGCGATGTCGGCGCGATTCTGGCCGCCGTCACCCAGGCCGCGAGCGGACGCAAGAGCAACGGCGCCGAGAACCGCAAGGCCTGGATGCAGGAACTGCTGGCGGAAGAGCATCGGATGAATAATGAAAGAATGCCAAAGCTTAAGTCCGATGCGCAGCCGATCCATCCGCTGCGCCTGTGCTACGAGATCAATGAATTTCTACGCGAAGACTCGGTGTACATCGGCGACGGCGGCGATATCGTCACCTTCTCGGGCGGCGTCGTGCAGCCGCACCGCCCCGGCCAGTGGATGGACCCGGGTCCGCTCGGCACCCTCGGCGTCGGGGTCCCGTTCGCCATGGCCTCCAAGACGGCGCAGCCGGAAAAAGAGGTGGTGTGCCTGTTCGGCGACGGCGCGTTCGCGATGACCGGCTGGGATTTTGAAACCATGGTGCGCTTCAACCTGCCCTTCATCGGCATCGTCGGCAATAACTCCGCGATGAATCAGATCCGTTACGGCCAGATTGCCAAATACGGACCGGAGCGGGGCGATGTCGGCAATAAGCTCGGCGACGTGCCGTTCGGCGAGTTCGCCAAGATCCTCGGTGGTTACGGCGAGGAGATACGCGATCCCAAGCAGATCCGTCCGGCGCTCGATCGCGCGCGCGCTTCCGGCAAACCATCGCTGATCAATGTCTGGGTCGATCCGGACGCCTATGCGCCCGGAACCATGAATCAAACCATGTACAAATAGTTTTGGGAGAAAAACCATGAGCAATAAAAAAACAATAGTGCGGACGGTGCTGGACAAAGTGCGCGCTGATAAGCGCACCGCACTGACAGCGCCGGAAGGCAAGGAAGTCTGCGATGCCTATGATATACCGGTGCCCAAAGAAGGTTTAGCAACGTCGGCAAAGGAAGCCGCCAAGCTGGCAAAAAAAATGGGTTTTCCGGTTGTACTAAAAATTGTTTCTCCTGACATACTCCATAAGACCGAGGCCGGCGGCGTCATTGTCAGCCTGAACAAACCCGCGGAAGTGGAGAAGGCCTACGCTAAAATCATAAAAAACGCCAAGGCTTATAAAAAGAACGCCAAGATTTTCGGCGTGCAGGTGCAGCAAATGCTGACGCAGGGCACGGCGCAAGAGGTCATTATCGGTGCCGTGACCGACCCCAGTTTCGGCAAGGTGGTCGCGTTTGGGTTGGGTGGCGTGCTGGTGGAAATTCTCAAGGACGTCACCTTCCGGCTGGCGCCGGCAACGCAACAAGAGGCGCTGTCGATGCTGGATGGCATCGCCGCGGCGCAGATCTTGCGCGGCGTGCGCGGGGCGCCCGGTGTCGACCGCAAGGCACTCTCCAAGCTGATCGTGAGCGTCTCGCAACTCGTGAGCGATTTCCCCGAGATCGCGGAAATGGATCTCAACCCGGTATTCGCGCGGCCCGACGGCGCGACCGCGGTAGACGTACGTATTGTCGTGAACTTTACCCCCGCCGCGCCGCGCTACCGCCCGACGCAGGAGGAAATCCTGAAGGCGATGAACCGTATCATGCAGCCGGACGCGGTCGCCGTGATCGGTGCGTCTTCGGAAGAGGGCAAGATCGGCAATTCGGTAATGAAAAACCTGATCAACGGCGGTTACAAAGGTAACATCTATCCGATCAATCCCAAGGCCGACGAAATACTGGGGAAAAAATGCTTTAAGAGCGTGAAAGACATCCCCGGCCCGGTGGATATCGCCATCTTCGCCATCCCGGCAAAGTTTGTCGCGCAGGCGTTGGCCGAGGTCGGCGAGAAAAAGATTCCGGGCGCTATTCTTATCCCCTCCGGTTTTGCCGAGATCGGAGAGACGCAACTGCAAAACGAGGTCGTGGCAGTGGCGCGCAAATATAATGTGCGCCTGATGGGACCGAATATTTACGGGTTTTACTACACCCCCAAGAACTTGTGCGCGACCTTTTGTACCCCCTACGACGTCAAGGGCCACGTGGCGCTGTCCTCGCAGAGCGGCGGTGTCGGCATGGCGATCGTCGGCTTCAGCCGCTCGACCAAGATGGGGGTGTCGGCGATCGTCGGCTTGGGAAACAAATCCGATATCGACGAGGACGACTTGTTGACCTTTTTTGAGCAGGATCCCAACACGCACGCGATCGCCATGCACGCAGAAGACCTGAAAGACGGCCGCTCGTTTGCCGAGGTCGCGAGCCGCGTGTCGAAAAAGAAACCGGTGGTGATGCTTAAGGCGGGACGCACGTCCATGGGCGCGCGCGCCGCCAGCTCGCATACCGGGGCGCTCGCCGGCAACGACAAGATTTACGACGATATCCTGCGCCAGAGCGGCGTGATCCGCGCCTACAGCATGCGCGACATGCTGGAATTCGCGCGCTGCCTGCCGATCATGCCTACGCCGAAAGGAGAAAATATCATTATTATTACCGGCGCCGGAGGATCGGGTGTATTGCTGTCCGACGCGTGCGTCGACAACGGCTTGCAGTTGATGAAGATGCCCAATGACCTGGACGAGGCATTCAAGAAATTCATCCCGCCGTTCGGCGCCTCCGGCAACCCGGTCGATATCACCGGCGGTGAACCGCCCAGCACGTATAAGAACACCATCAGGCTCGGTCTCGAGGATGAACGCATCCATTCGTTGATTCTCGGCTACTGGCACACGATTGTGACGCCGCCGATGGTATTTGCGGAACTGCTCGCCGAGGTGGTCGAGGAATGCCGGCAAAAAGGCATCAATAAGCCGGTGGTGGCGTCACTGGTCGGCGACGTACAAGTGGAGGAGGCATGCGCGTATTTGTTCGATCGCAAGATCGTGGCCTACCCCTATACCACGGAGATCCCGGTCGCTGTGCTCGGCGCCAAGTATCGCTGGGCGCGCAATGCAGGTTTGTTGTAACCGGTAAATTACCGCCAACGCCCTCCCTGATCGGGGGGCGTTTCCTTCTTTCTAGCTTTCTGCCGCTGCTAATGCGGTTATATCGCGGCGATTCTTACGCGTTCGGCTCAGACGATTTTCTCCACTTTTAATTTGCCTTTTTCCTCGCCCAGGGTCTTGTCGAGCAGTTTGACGCAGGCGTAGACCGCGTCGATGTGCGGCGTGGGGATCTGCGTGAGCCGGCCCAACTCGATCACGGCTCCGACCAGGGCGTCGATCTCGATTGCGCGTCCGATCTCGACGTCCTGCAACATCGACGTTTTGTGTTTTCCCACCTTCTCCGCACCGGCGATGCGTTTCTCCAGCGACACGCGAAACTCGACGCCGAGCTTGTTGGCGATGGTCTGTGCCTCGGTCATCATGTCGGCCGCCAGCTGGCGCGTCAGCGGAAACTGGCAGATGTCCACCAGCGTGGAATGGGTCAGGGCGCTGATCGGGTTGAAGCTCAGGTTGCCCCAGAGTTTGAGCCAGATTTCCGCGCGGATGTCTTTCAGTACCGGCGACTTGAAACCGGCCTTGGTGAACAGCGCCGTCACCATCTTTACCCGCTCGCTCTCGGTTCCGTCCGGTTCGCCAACCGGGAAGCGATTGCCTTCGATAACACGGACGACGCCGGGAGCGACGATCTCGGCCGCGGGGAATACCACGCAACCGAGAATACGCTCGACCTTGATACTGGCCATGAGCGTGCCGTTTGGATCCACCGTCTCGACCCGCTTGCCCTCGAATTCGCCGCCGTGCTTCTGGAAATACCACCACGGGATGCCGTTCTGGGTTGTGATGACAATGGTATCGGGGCCAAACAGCGCGGGCAGGCCCTTCGCGAGGGGTTCAATCTGATGCGCCTTAAGGGCCAGAATCACAATATCCTGCACACCGGCTTCGCTCAGGCTGCTCGTCGCCTTGACCGGGTGCGCCACGTGTTCGGCTCCGTCCTCCTCGATCAGCTTCAGGCCGTTCTGGCGGATGGCGTCGAGGTGCGCGCCGCGCTCGATCAGCGTGACTTCCTCGCCCGCGAGCGCGAGCTTGGCGCCCATCAAGCCGCCGATGGCGCCGGCGCCGACGACACAGATCTTCATGGATGAATCCTCCGCATCACTTGTATTGGTTGGTCAAGGTGCCAATGCCGTCGATGACAATCTCGACCTTGCTGTCGGGTTTCATGGAACCGACCCCGACGGACGTGCCGCAGCAGATCACGTCACCCGGATAAAGCGTTATGTCGCGCGAGAGCAGGCTCACGATCTGCGCCGGCTTGAAGACCATGTCGCTCACCGGGTAATTCTGCCGCTCTTTCTCGTTCAACAGAGTTTTTACACTGAGATCGAGTGGATTCACGTCCGTGGCAATGACCGGTCCGAAGACGCCGAAGGTGTCGAAACTCTTGGCGCGCGTCCATTGGGCGAAGCTCGGGTCCTTCTGGATCAGATCGGCGGCGGTGACGTCGTTAATGCAGGTATAGCCGAAGATGTATTGCACGGCGTCGGCTTCGGAGACGTTCGCGGCGCGTTTGCCGATCACGACCCCAAGCTCGCCTTCGTACACGACCTTGCCGGGATAGGAGGCCGGCACGCGAATGGTCTGACCGCCCGCGAGGAAGCTGTTCGGCGCCTTGAGGAAGTACAGGGGCTCGGGCGGGGTCGTGAGGTTCAGCTTGGTTGCCAGCGCGTGGTAGTTGTTCCACAGCGCGATCATCTTGGTGGGCACGCACGGCGTGAGCACCGTGACCTCGGCGAGTGGCACCGAGGCATTCGTCGCGCGGCTGCCGGCGAACATGTCGCCTTCGTGGACATGGATGAGGCTGTTGCGCAGGACGCCAAATCCGACTTGCCCGGCACGCTCAAAACGAATCCAGTGCATTTTAGAGTCTCCTTGCGGGAGTAATGTGGTGGCGATTCTTCGCCAGTGACCTGAGCGCAGTTGACGATGCCAGTATCGCTGCGAAATCGTGAGACGTATACTACCTTGCGGCGCCGCGGTTCGCCAACCGCGAGCTTGTTCCCGCGTGTTGAAATATGCAACCCGGCCGGAATAAATAATAATACGATTTCACCAGACGAAACGCATGCGCGATAACCAGTATCCCGGACGCTCGGTGGTCATGAGCACGCGCGGCATGGTCGCCACCAGCCAGCCGATGGCGACGCAAACGGGGCTGGCGGTGCTTCAGAGCGGCGGGAACGCCATGGATGCGGCGATCGCGGCGAGCGCGGTGCTGTGCGTGACCGAGCCGCAGGCGACCGGCATCGGTGGCGATTGTTTTCTGCTGTATCACGAGGCGCGCAACGGCAAGCTCCATGGGCTGAACGGCAGCGGTCGCGCACCGGCGCGCGCCACGTTGGAAGAATTCGAACGGCGCGGGTTGATGCAGGTACCCGAGCATGGCATCCTGCCGGTGATCGTGCCCGGCGCCGTGGATGCCTGGCAGACGGCTTTGGAGCGCTTCGGCACGCGCGGTTTCGAAGAGTTGCTGCAACCCGCGATTGCATACGCCGAGGACGGCTACGCGGTGACACCGGTGGTGTCCAAGGCATGGCAGAATCAAGAGGCACTGATCGCAGCTTACCCCGAAAGCCGGCGCGATTTTCTGGTTCAGGGTCGTGCGCCGGCGGCCGGAACCGTCCATTGTCAACCAAGGCTGGCCCAATCGCTGCGTCAGCTTGCACGCGGGGGGCGGGACGCTTTCTATCAAGGCGACATCGCCGCGGATATCGTGCGCTTCAGCCGCGCCCACGACGGCCTGCTCGATGTTGAGGATTTCGCCGATTATCGTTCGGAGTGGGTCGAACCGATCTTCACCGACTATCGCGGCGTGCGGGTCTACGAGATTCCGCCGAACGGCCAGGGTATCACCGCGCTGATGACGCTCAATATTCTCGCGCACGCGGATTTGAGCGGCATGCCGCACCTGGGCGCCGACCACCTGCATCTTGTCATCGAGGCCTTCAAGCTGGCCGCGGCCGAGCGCGATGAATACGTCGCCGACCCGGCGTTCAACGAACTGCCGGTGGAGAAGATGCTGTCCAGAGAGTTCGCCGCGGCGCAGTACGCACGCATCGATCCGCAGCGCGCCGCGCGTTATCCCATTGCACCGGCGGCGCGTGCGCACCGTGACACGGTGTACCTCAGCGTGGTGGACCGCGACCGCAACGCCGTGTCGTTCATCAACAGTCTTTATTATCCTTTCGGCAGCGGAATGGTCGCCGGCGATACCGGCATCATGCTGCAGAATCGCGGCGCCGGCTTTGTGCTGGAACGCGGCCATTTCAATTGCATCGCCCCGCGCAAGCGCCCCCTGCACACTATTATTCCGGCGATGGCATACCGCGGCGATGACTTATTGAGTTTCGGCGTGATGGGTGGGGCCTATCAGGCCATGGGCCACGCCTATGTCCTGAGCAACTGGGTCGACTTCGGTTTGGACCTGCAGGAGGCGATCGATGCGCCGCGGTTTCTGCCCGGCGGCGGAGCGCTGGCGCTGGAGCGCCCGATCCCGCAAGCGGTGCTCAAGGCGTTGCAGCGGCGCGGACACGCGGTGGGGCGCACCGAGTTGGCGCTCGGCGGCGCCCAGGCGATCCGCATCGACGCGCAAAACGGCGTGCTCCAGGCCGGTTCCGATCCACGCAAGGACGGGTGCGCACTGGGTTATTGACGCGCGAACTCAACCCAAGCCGAGTTTCTGCGCCAGACCGATGCGCTGCAACTTGCCGGTCGCCCCCTTGGGAATTTCATCCAGGAATAAAATCTTGCGCGGCACCTTGAAGTCCGCCAGCCGTTTCGACGCGAACTCGCGAATCTCTTTGTCGCTCGCGCTCCTGCCTTCGCGCAGTACCACGGCGGCGGCGACATCCTCGCCCAGTTTCGGGTGTGGCACGGCGAAGGTGACAACCTGCAGGATGGCGGGGTGATCCATCAGCACTTCATCCACCTCGCGCGGAGATATTTTCTCGCCGCCGCGATTGATGATCTCCTTCAACCGGCCCGTGATCGTGAGATAACCCTCGGCGTCCAGCACCCCCTGGTCGCCGGTGCGGAACCAGCCGTTCGTGAATCCCTCGGCGTTCGCCTTGGGATTGTTCTCATAACCCGGGGTCACGTTCGGGCCGCGGATCACCACCTCGCCGGTGGCGTTCGGGCCCAGCAGCTTTCCTTCTTCGCTCAGGATCGCCACCTCCGGCCCGGCGGCGATGCCCACGGTTCCGGGCTTGTGCGCGCGCGGCGGCAGCGGATTGCTGGTCATCTGGTGCGCGGCCTCGGTCATGCCGTAGGACTCGAGCACCGGCGCGTTGAACACCTGCTCGAGTTCGTGCAGCACCTGCGGCGGCAACGACGACGAGGACGAGCGGATGAAGCGCAGTGGATTTCGCGCGATGGTTTCGCGATTGTTCGTCGCGCGCCCGAGGATCGCCTGATGCATGGTCGGCACCGCCGTGTACCACGTCGGCCTGGCCTCATCCATCCAGGCGAAATACTTGAGCGCGTTGAAGCCGGGCACGCAGAACACGCTGCCGCCGGCGGCAAGCGTGGACAGCACCGAGCCGATCAGTCCGTGGATATGGAACAACGGCATGATGTTGAGTCCGCGGTCGGTGGCCGTCAGGTTCAAGGTGTCGCGGATATGCCCGGCCGAGGCGCAGACATTGCGCTGGGTCAACGGCACGATCTTGGGGCGCGAAGTGGTGCCGGAGGTGTGCAGCACCAGGGCGATGTCGTCCGGCCGGGCGTAACCGCCGGACGTGGCGGCCGCTGGATTGCCGCCTTCGACCGGGACCAGCTCGAACACCCCGGCGGGATCGCCGGCGGTGCGCACGATTTCGATCACGGGAATCGCAAGTTTCGTCGCGACACCGAGCGCGGGCGAGTTGCCGCCGCGCTCCACGATCAGGGCCTTGGCCTTTAGGTCGGACAGGTAAAACTCGAACTCATCGGCGCGGTAACCGGGGTTGAGCGGCGCCGCCGTCGCCCCCGCCGCCACCGCCACAAAGGCGGTGGCCATTTCCGTTCCATTCGGCAACACCAGCGCCACGCGATCGTCCCGCCCGATCCCGAGGCGGTTCAGGCCGGTCACGGTCCGCTCGACGTGGGCGCGCAGACCGTTGTAGGAGAGCGGCGGGCAACCGCTGGCCGCAAACGCGATATCCTCGCCATGGCCCGCGGCAAGCAATTCCTGGATCGTGTTAAAACGCTTCATGTCTCTCCTCGTTGATTGATACCGAAGTAAACGGGAAATGAGTTGCGAGAGATGTTAGAACAGTGCCGGGCGCGCTGCAAACCGTGTTTCATCATCTGCAAAAGCAATGAATAAACAGGCCCCCGTCAGCCGCCACCCAGGACCGTCGCACGGCTGCGGGATGTGCCGGCGCAGGCGCGGCGTGAGGGCGGGAGATGTGTGGGGATGCCGGAGAATTTGCACCGATTATCGGCAGGCCGTGACGCAGCATTTTTAATGAGTGCCTGGCGGCACAACTGGTGGGCACGGGTTCTTCCCGTCTCGTGCAATGGTAGCTAGCCATCACGGTGATTAAGATACAAGGGTGGGCATCGCCCCCGGCCTTCTTGTATTGAGGGAACCGATGGGCCTTCGTAACGCTACACGGCGGATACCGGGCCGACGGGGCGGGTGTTATACTTTTTCAAAGCACTGGAGGATTCGACGATGGCCACAGGCTCAAACCATATACGCATGTTAATCGACAAACTCGACCAGTTGCCGCCGGAGCGCGTGGCGGAGGTGGAGGATTTCGTGGACTTCCTGCGACACAAGGACCAGGACGGACGCCTGACGCAGGCCGCGGCGCAAACAGCGGCGCCGAGCTTCAGGAAGGTGTGGGATAACCCGGACGATGCGATCTATGACGCGCTTTGAGTTCGGGGATATTGTGCTGGTGCCGTTTCCGTTCACGGACCAGAGCGCCACGAAGAAGCGTCCCACCGTCGTTGTCAGCTCCCAGTCTGGTAGGTTGGGTTGAACGCCTTTTGTGAAGCCCAACATCACGGAGGACAACGAAGTCATGCGGTGCTACCGAGCCAATGCAGATGTTGGGCTTCATTTCATTCAGCCCAACCTACCGCGCTTGCCCAGGAAATACCACCGTCCCGAATGGCACTTACTTGAGCCAAATGTATGGTGGGTTAGCGTACGAAGCACGCGTAACCCACCGATCAACCTGAAATACATTCGGCGTAATTCGCTTTGCTCATTGCGCCCTACGCGGGCTTCCTTGAGTAGCGGCATCACGATCTGCACGCTTCGTATCTTCGTGTAACTGATCTACGGTTAAACTGGCAACGCGGCTGGAAGCGCTCCCTCGAGATCGCCCCCGTATATATTCATAGGTCCATATCGTCTCCGTGCTTTTCACATCTACAAGCCGAAACACCCCGTTTCCCGCAAAGTGGGTGTAGCCGCCATCACGGTCACTATGAAACGACTTCTCCACTCCCGCAACACCTGTCAGGACGGCGTCCGCTTGGGTTCGTAGTTCTACCACCTTGAATCGCGGTGACTTGATGAGAAGGATACGGATTTTCTCCCGCACTAAATCCGATCCCTCTTCCCTTCCCAGTTGGTCAACATAGACATGCCTGACGCTTGCCAGTTGTGGAAACTCGGCAGGGCGGTTTACGTCTTCTTTCGTATTTTTTTGGTGGCATCCGGTAGTTGGTGCAAGGATCACTGCTGCCACGCTAATGGTTAACAGCAATCTTAATGATCGGGTCATCTTATCGTCCTCCACTGTAAGAGTTCCTCATCAACAACGAACATAACAGCACCCGCACAAGAATTTCTCGGAGTGACACGTACTATTGACACCTGTGTAAGTAATGTCCTATCTTCTGGGCAGGAGGTGCACGATG
>ERZ1292623.1480-Hain-H51-01um-R1-1480-length-22544-cov-16_pt1 | contig 22544 bp, 30 predicted proteins | sample MGYA00564398_ERZ1292623 | MGnify/ENA primary metagenome ERZ1292623 (study PRJEB36523, sample SAMEA6512633) | groundwater metagenome | collected 2019-01-07 | study: AquaDiva: Metagenomics assemblies of 32 groundwater samples | reverse complement strand
ATAAAGTTGCTCCTTGATGGTCTTCGTGGCAATAACCACAAGGCGGATTTTTATAATTCTTAATTTTTTTAGATTTTTTCATTTTAGATAATTCCTATAAGCAATTTTAGCATATTTTAATTTATCCTGTAATAATCCGTCTAATATATTTTCAATTTTTGAGGTTTCGGTTTCATTGATTTCTTTTATTCTGTTAGGCGTGATTAATCTTCCGTCCAAAAAATCGTAAAGAGCTTTTTTACTCGGAGCGGTAATTGAATGACAGAGTTCGTGTATAAGAAATTTAACTTGTTCTTTTAAGGGATGAGTGGAAAAAATAGGATAAATCCAAAGAGTTATCCTTTGATAGTCTTCTTCAAAAGTGAATTCCGCCGCCAATCCATCTTTGTCTTCCTTTTTGTAAGTTATCACCTTGTCAAAATTATTAATTTGGAAAAACCAAGCAATATCATTTAGAAATTTAGATATTTTCTTTTTAACTTTGCTGTTTGTCTTTTTCATATTTTTGGCGGAAGTCCTATTTTTTTAAAATAATTAACCCAGTAATTTCTGTTAAAATTTGTCTTCATATGACATTTTGTACACAAGCTAATTAAATTATTAGGATTATTATTTCTTTTATCGTAATCTATGTGATGACAATGCAATTTTGCTTTATTTTCTAATTCTGTTTTCTCGCATAATTGACATTTTCTTCGGTCTCTATTTCTAATTACTTCTTTTAAGTCTTCATTAAATTCCAATCCATATGGTTCAAAAGATTTTCCACCTTGCCAGTTATTGTTTTTTTCCCATCTCTGTGGTCTACCCATCTTTTTTCTTGATTTTTCATTAACAAAAGATTGATGACCTTTTTTAAAATTACCATTTTTAGATGAACAACTCTTAGAGCAATATTTATATGAAGATTTTTTATAAGATTCAAACTTTTTATTACAAAATTGACAAATACGATATTCTTTTTTATTTATATCGGGTTTTCTATAATTTGTTTGTAATTTTCTTTTTTCTTTAATTTTTTGTTTAGATTTTAATGTATGTTTATAAGAATTATTTTTTATTCTCGTTTGTTTTATTTTTTGAATAACTTCTAATCTTTTAGAAGGATTTTTATTCCCCATTATTCGTTCACTATACATCTTTCGTTGTGCTATTGTTCTTTTGTAAACTCCACTTGGCATATGTATTTGATTTATTTAATTGATAGGAGGGAGTCCAAGTCGTTTAATACATCCTGGGAACAAAACATTTCTCCAGATATGCGGTGTAATGTTTTTATCATTAACCATACGACTTACTATTTTATACTGTAAATCATAATCTGACATCCAATTAAAATAATCTTCATATTCTAAATCATTCCGCAGTAGTTTATATTTAATGGCATAACTTTTGAATGTTGATGGTTTCCATTGAAAATGATAATAAGACGGAGTATTGTCTAAATCTTTCGGGTTTATCGCTTCAATTCCTTTGCCTTTGCTCTCACAAAACTCTAACGCAAAAATCCACACCTTTTGCTGGTGGCTGATTTCTTTTTCTGTTTTGATAAATTGCGGTTCATTTTGAATTGCTGGCGGTTGAACTTCGGCACTCCCACCTAAAAGGAAATTAAACAGAAGCCCTATTGATATACTCGCAACAGCAAATTTTGAAAGGATTATATCCATTCATCAGCAACTCGGTTGCCTAACTCTCAACCCTTTCAGGTCAAGAGGAACTCTCCGCACTCAATCTAAAAGAATCTAAAAGATTGAGAGTTAGACCACCGAATGCTCACTAAGAAATATGTAGGAAGGATTATGGTTTCCTCCATTGGTGTTTATGATTGTATCTTTTATTTTTGATACCCATCAAGCCCACTTGATAGATATTCGCTTGCCGTCATAACACAGCTTCTTGCGATAAATATACACCATTGATTACCGAACTGCAGGGACAGCAATCTTTAGTTTTGTTAGTATATTGGCTCATTAAATTTATTGGAGCCACTTTGCTGATGTGCATTTTTTTTAGTATTTCACCAAATCACCTACTTTCCACCATCCTCTGTGGATTTCAATGTGCTTTATCCCCCATCAAGAGATTTTTCAGCCACTACATATTTTTTAATGAGCATTCTTATCTCCTTGGACAATTTCCGTTGTCTGTTTCTATTGGCATATTCTAATTATAACATAATCCCGTCAGGCGGGGAAGAGGCAAGAATGATATGAGCCGTCTTGTATTAAATTAAATAATTATTTTTTCGGCAACTATTCCTACCCCTTCCCTCCTCTCGTATATTTTATAATATTCTCTGCAATATGCAATTGGGGATAACTAATCAATCTTTCTAATTTTTAGATAAATCTTTCTCGCCAATCCAAATCCCGTCATACAAACCGAAACTAATCCACCGATTGCTATAATAACATTTCCAATCGTATCAACTAATGCTCCCGCATCTGCCGAGATGTCCACTTCAACGAATTTATTAATAAGAATAATCGCTATCGGCAAAATTGAAACTAAAAGTCCTTTTACTGTGAGTGCTAAATTTTGGGGATTTTTAGAAGAAATCATCAACCAATCAATAAATTTATTTATTTTTTCCATATTATTATATTTTAAGTTGCGACCTTTAATTATTTTTATAAAATATTCCACATCTTTTACATCCCATTGTTTCAGTTTCAAAAATATCAATATATTTATGTCCAAAAATCAAACAAATAAATTGTTTTAATTTTTTAAATTTAATTGAATTTTGAAAACAACCCCAACACATAATTTATATTATTTATCCGTAAAGCCGCCTATAACAAATCCAATCTTTTGCTCGTCCATTCTTAAAAGCTCTTGCCATAATTCTAACACAAAAAGTCGGATTGTTAATCGCTTCGTCTATTGAGGCAATCGGTTTTCCCTTCCCTATATACCAGTAGGAATTTGCCTGAATTATCCCATAGTCGGAAGTGCCGTTAGTATTTTTATTGACGGCGTTTGTTTTAAATCCGCTTTCGCAGTTTATGGTTTCGGTAACTTCATTTTTTTGCTTTAAGGTCAGTCCTTCTTCATCGCAAATAATCCTAACGCTATTGCGGGCATTTGCCTTCGTGTCCCATAAATAAGATGGCACAATCGGTTCTACTGGTTTTATCGGCTCAACGGGTATAGGTGGCGCTATGGGCTGTTTTTTGGCGACTAATAACGACAATAAACCAACCACCTTATAAAGAGTGGCTATTATCTTTTCCATTATAGACATTTGGATAATGTCTTTTTTCTCTATCCAATATCTCTTCGCTTGACTAAAATCATACGACCATTCTAAATCCTTAAGAAAGTCCCCTTCACTTTCGGGGTAGCTGTCATAAATTATCCAGCGTTTTCCTTTCTCGTATCCGACTAAAACAACAAAATGATTATCCTTTCCGTTCTCGGGTTTGTAATATAAGCCGTTTCTTTGGTTCCACCCCACAACCGCCACGCCAACGGGGGAGGTTTTAAGAGCCTCCATTAACTTTTCCGGTTTGTTTTTATCGTTATCATAAAATACAAACTCGTGCCTCATTTCGTATTCGTTTAGCCAATTTTTACCGTTAATTAAATAGTTTTCTGTCATTGGCTTGGGTGAGAAAAACATTTCATAACTCATACCGTCAAAAAATGGAAGTTTCTGGTCGTCAATTATCCCAAGTTTTCTGACAGATTCAGCGACTGCTTGGGACGAATTCCCCGCTGGGCCGGTATTGGAAACTATCGCCGTAAATCGTTCGGAATAGTTTTTTAACTCCTTAAATTTCCTGTTAAAAAGTGTCTCAATTATATTAAGTGTCCCAAACGACACACAATTATGAACCGCTACATTGCTTGTTATGTAAGAATTATCATTTTCAACTTCAAGATTATAAACCCTACTTGAGTTTTTTAATTTTAGTTTTTTTACAGAATTTATTTTTTTAAATAAAAATTCCGATGAAATAAACTTTTCTTTACGATTTTTTAATGGTATTACAGAAGTATTTTCTAAACCAAAATCATAAAGTTTGTTTATTTCGGTCGCATAGATATCAATTTGATAAGTATCTTGTCTATTTTCTCTCTTTTTTCTTTTAATAATGCTGGATTTTATGTTATTTCGTAATAAAATTCTATAAATTTGATTGATAAGATTTTTAGAAATAGAAACTCCGCAAATTCTCCTCTTATTTCGACTAATATGACCATCGCCATCTAACCACCCCCTTACTATTTCAAGTTGTAATAAAGGTTCTAAAAACATCAATCGTTTATTTATTTCTTTTTTATTTGAATAAACTCCACCTAATTCTTCAAATAAATCGCGTAAAAAAATATTATATCCAATCACATTTGAAGATAATGTTTCCTTTTTGTTATATAATTGAAAATTAACGCCAAATAGATTATTTCCTATTTTTATAATTTTTTCTGCGAAATCTGTTTCATTGGAATGAATAGAAAATTGTATTGTTCCCCTGCCGTTTCCAGTTCCTCTGACTTTTAATTTTGGATTATCGTTTTTTATATATTTTATTGATAATCCAATGCTTCCTTCAGCAAGATAAAAACCCAATAACCACAAAAAATCTTTATTTTTTTCTATTTCATAAATTGTTGAATCTTTAATCAAATTATTTGTTGTAGGTAAAACGACTAAATCTTCACAAGTAATTTCCCCTGCTTTTTTCCAACCATCTGCCGTCAAAATTGGGTGTTCTGGAGTAGAAATAATAGGCTCATAAATTCCTTTTATTTTTATTTCAATAAATTCCCCCTTATAGTCCCTTTTAAAAACTTGACTTACTCTATTTTTTACCCCTTTATGCGTAATTATATATTCCCCTGCTTTAATTTCAGATATTCTTTTATAAGAAAAATCCTCCATTAAAATTTCAGTAAAATAAGGAAAGCACGAAAAAGTTTCAACTCCTTGTCTATTTTGTCTTTCGCCTTCGGGAAGAAAATCAGTCCACTGCCCGCTTGGTTGAAGTTCCTCAAAAGGAGCGGAGCGTAAACTCCCCAATACATAATCTTCGGGCTTTATTTCGTCTTTTATAAATCCAAAATCCTTGTTCATTGTTTTATCTTGCTCGCTGAAATACATTTGGAGCTACTTTTTGTGCCACTTTTTTAATCCCTTGCCCCGCTACATTTCTAAGTCCGCCAGTAAAATCAGCACTCGTTCTAAGAGATTGAATTTCTTCCATAGTTAAACGCTCTCTTCTTGACATTTTCTCCATTATTCGTTCATTTTCATTTCCACCTGATATATCTTTGAATTCTTGAAAAGTTTTCTTTGCCATAGAAAGATTTTTGTCTTTAAGTCCTTGAATCTCTGTTTCTATTAGAGTGACTTCTGATTTAATAAATTCAGGCACTTTTAAAAAACCATCAGGGCCAAAAAATTGAGCACGGCCATTTATTATTTGGCCTATTATTTTTGGTGCTATTTCTTCAAATTTAAACATATTTATTCATTTTTGAAAACCTGTAATCCTTTTAGCATATTGATACTATTCTTCTTCTATGTGAATTTTACCAAAAAATAAGCTCTTTACAATTAGAAGAGAAACAAAAACAAATAATACAATTAAAATATCAATCATATTTTTCAAGAAGTTGTTTAAGCTCGCTTATTGCATCGTTATTATCTTTTAATGCTCCCACTGTTCCTATACCTATCCCTCTCGTAATCAAATTGGCATTTCTCTCTAATCCCCCAATCGTTTTTCCAAGAAGTATTCTCACTTGTGGTTTTAGTATAAGTTTCCCTCCACTATAAATTAACCAACCACTAATACCAACTACTGCCGCCGCAGGAGCAAAAGTAGCCGCCGCTCCTAATCCTCCTATACCAACTACCGCCGCAATTCCTTGAACTATTCTATTTTTAGTCCCAAGAATATCACCAACTCTTTGTAAAGAACGAACAAATGCTTTATCAGCTTCTTGTGCGGCTTTGGGAACAATATTTTCCATCGCATTGAATAAAGAAGATTGCTTTCTAAGTGAAGCCTTTACGCCCACATCTTTCGCATTAATATCAAGAAAATCATTAATTGTTTTCCTTATTTCTCTATTTGCGATTGAAATGGCATTTTCCTTTGCTGGGTCAAAAATTGCTCCACCTTTTTGAGATTCTACCCATCTATCAAAATCTTTTCTTATTTGTAATAATTCTGAACCCTTGGCGGGTTTTTCAGCTACCATTGCTTGTATTTTAGTTATCAACCTATTAGCCGCATTCTCCGCATCCCCAGTAATTAAAGGATTTTCAGCCAATACGGATTTCGTATTATTCAATTTTGATAAAAGTTCTTTTCTGGTAAACACAAAATCATTGCTTGTTAATAAAGTTTTTAATTGTTTTGCTTCGGCAAAATTCGCATCTTTGATAAAGTTATAATTTCTCTGAAAAGTATTTGCGGGTTTTACTTTTGGAATTTGGCTAACAAAATTCTCTGCTATCCTTTCTTGAGGTGTAGGAGTGATAACACTCCTCTTAAATGGCCCAATTCCTACTTCAGTAGTGCGAGCAACGAACTCTTTTTTTGTGGTTGGCGTGGCTATAGGCCTCACCAATTCTCTTATAAATTCTCCCTTGCTTTTTACTAATGCCTTTTCTCCACTTTCCACGAGAGTTTTTTCAATTAAGGGCTTGACCGCTCCTCTTTCGGCAACTTTTGCCCCAGCTCCAAAAGGAAGCAATAATCCTATATTTACTACCGATTCTAAATCTCTGGCCGCACGAGGATTCCCCTCTTTCCATTCTCCATAAATATCAACACCCATAGAAATAGCTTTAATTCCAGCTTGACCTATTGGCGTATGTAATACACTTTTCGCAATTTGCCCCACTGGTTTTTTAATAGCATCGGGAATTTTATCAATTACCGATTTTAATGCTTCGCCCGCTACATCAAATACTAATCCTGCCCCTTGACCAACTGCCTGTAAGGCGGTTTCTGCTATTGTTTGTTTCCCAAGAGATTCTGCTTCCGCTCCTGCCATAAAAGTTTCTCTTCGTTTTATTATATCTTCCGATACTCTTTCGCCAAAAATAGGTTCTATTGGTTTTTTTAATTGTTCCAAAGAAACACCACCGGCTTGTTTAGGCGTTGCCTCCATCTTTTGTAATTGTTCCAATGTAAATCCAGCCATTATTTTGGATAATATAAACCATCTTCGCCCTTTACATATTCTGTTCCATCAGGGGTTGTATATATTTCAGATTCCTCGCTTGGTTGTGTTTTATCGCCTAATAAATCTTTTACCGAAGAAAATGCCGAACCTGCCGCTTTTTTAAGAGAAAAGAATACTAATTTTCTATTTTCATCTTTTAATTTAAGAGTTGCCTCAGAATCGCCGGGTTGCGGTAGATATTGCTTTCTTGCTTCTGAAAATTCAGTTGGTGAAATTACCGCTCCAGATTCTCTTCTTAATTTGGCATTTATAAAGTTCCGAGCTGCTTGATTAAATTGTTGGAATTCCGAACTTTGTAATGCTGATGGTAAATAATCTTGAATAGTATATTTCGTTAATCCCAATCCAGAAATATATGATGTAAGATTTTTAAGTGTTGGTTCAGATTGTTCTATACGAGCGGCATATTCGGCTACTGTTTTTTGTGCCTCAGTTGCTGGTTTTTGCGGTTGTATTCCCATCGCTTGGGCTTCAGATTCGGTGGTTCCATAAGGAACATCCAGTGTTATCGCCTCTGATGGTGATAAAATTTTACCGGGCACTGCCTTTGGCGTCCCTACTCTTACTGTCCTCATTTCCGTTCCCTTTTGCTGGAAAACATCAAATGTTCCATCGGTATTTGAACTTTGAGTTATTGTCTTCCAGCCGGGAGCGAAGGTAGCCAGTCCTTCGGAAGTCCCTAAAGGAAGTCCTAATTGATTGTCCCATTGACTAAATTGAGCGGACATAGCAGGAGATGCCTTAAATTCCTTGTCTTTCGTCGCCGCCTGAAAAGCGTTAAAACTCGCCAAAGCGTTATCATGTTCTTTATCCTTTATTGTTTCTAATAGAGAAAACATTTGAATACTTCTGTTAAATTCTCTGTCGTATTGTGCCGAAGTATTTTGATAATTTTGCTGTGTATACTGCATAACTTCGGAAATTACCCGCTGTTTTGCGTTTACGCTGTTGATTGCGTTTTGTTCGCGCCTCATTACGGCGTTTAAGGCATCCTGTGTTTGCGCGTCAATGCTTATAAGTTCGCCCTGAACGTATGCCCGAGTAAGTCCTGAAGTTGATTTTATTTTGCCCTTTTCCGAAGCGATTTTGTTTTCTAATTCAAGTCGGGCGTTTTGGCTCGCGGCTAATTCGCTTTCGGCATTTGTAAGCCCATATTGGTCTCTAAACTCTTGATACTTTATGGTTAAACTCGGAGGTTCGGGAGAAGGAAGAGATGTCTTAAAAAACTTATTGATTAAATCTTCTAAAGAAGAAGATTTTCTCGTGCCCACCACACCCACTTCGTCCATAAGTCCTTGTGCCTTACCTAACGCCCCTTGCGCTAATGGATTATTTATTCGGTCAATAGGTTCTGGAGTAGTAGAAATCTGTTTTCCCGAAGCGTCTGTTTTTATGATATTTCCTCGAGGGTCGGTGGTTGTATAGGTTTGCCCCGATGGTTGCCCCCCGCTTCTTAGCGCCGCTATTCTGGAATTGTATTGGTCTATTGTTTCGTTTGGCTTTAACCAAAAATCTTGACTTGGTTGCGCCGTTGGCCGTGCTGTTGGTTGTGCTATTGGTTGCGCCGACAGAGAAGGAACCATGACAGGCTGAATTGATTTTTCATATTTAGTATAAAGTCCCGATGCCATTCCACCGCTTGAAATACCGAGAACGCTGGCAATTTCACTCCAAGGTTTTGTGCCTTTATTTTTTTCAATAAATGAAAATTGCTCAGGCGTAAGATTGCCTGTAATATCCTTTTCCTGTGGTTGAGGCGTTGGATTGGTCTCGAGTCCAGGTGGTTTTAATGGGTCGTATCCTAATCTTGGGTCTATTGGCATATTTTTATTATAGTATATTTAAACTTTTATTAAAATGATTGTAATTGTTAATGAATTGCTTGTCCCTGGCGCCACAGTTAGTGTTCCTGTCAAAGTCGTGCCTGAAATTTCAAGTTTTAACCACGAATTAGCCGGTGTCGTGTAAGCTGAAGCATACCAACCAAAAATAATTGAGCCTGTAGTAATCGTCGCCGTTTTAACTGTGTCTGTCGCTCCAAACACTAATGTTGCTGTTTCATATTTTAGTTCTGTTTTCCCGATAGTGGCGGCATCCACGGGGGATAATAATTTATCAGAGGCAATCGATTTTCTTCTTAAATTACGCCCCTCTATGTTTTTTTCGGGGACATTAAGTTCGTTGCCAATCGGCGAAGTTTCTAAATAATTTATTTTAAATGGTGTTTCCATATTTTATTGAATTTTTACTCCAAACGCCTCAATTTGAGGAGCGTCATTTAAATTTACTCCGAAAGCCAATTTAATCTGAAACACCCTGCCCTGAATGTTCTCTTCGGCATACACCAGAAAATTAACAGTATCATCTACTGAAACCAAGGCAACATAACTTCCGTGATTCACTTTATAAGAAAAAGTAATAGAAGTTGAAGCGGGAAGCGAAACATAGTCCGCAAAACACTTTCCCAGCGTAGAAATAAATTCGGGGTCGGGCGAGATAACCATTGTTTCAAGATAAGCCGAAGCGTATTTTAGAGAATAATCAACTTTATCAACTCCATAAGTTGTTCCGTCTTTCCACGCCATATACATATTATTCCCCTCAACTATAATCGCTCCGATTTCTATGTTGGCTACTTTATCTTGGGAGATAACATATTCCGGCCCATTCATCACTCTGGGATAATCATTGGAGTATCTGCCTAAAGTATAAAGCCCTTGGTCGGCGGGATTGCCGGTTGTGTTGCCAGCCGCTGGCGAGTTTGATAAGCCGAATACGGGAATGCCTTTAAACTCCGCCACCGAATCGGGATAAACTTCTCCGAATTGAGTCGGTGTCCAAACGCCAGGTATTTTCTTATAAGGTAAAAGCGTCTGCCCATTATAAACATACCAATTTCCAGCCGTTCCGCATTGAGCCAAAAGGTATTCTCCCGCTTTCATAAAACAATTTATGCCATTTTCATTTATGGTTTCAACATAAGTCGGAATAGCGGGAGTAATTGAAGTATCCCACCTGATAACTTGACAAGTATTAACCGATTGAGCCGTAATAGTTCCTAATACTAAATCAACATTATAAGAACCGATACTTTTAATTCTGTTCGGAGCCAAAATATCCAAAGCGTTGGCGGTATTAAAGGTTGATGTGTTGTCCACATAAGCCACCCTGTTGCCGTCCCCAATATAAAGTTTATTTGAAAGAACTATCGCCATCGGATGAAATTCAGAATCAGTAATTCCAAATGTCGCCCAGTCGGGAACGGCGTTTGCCGTCCAATTAGCGGCAGTGGTCGTAGCGGCGGCGGTGGAAGGAATTCTGTGTAATCTGGATTGTGTCGCCCAATAAAAAAATCCGTTAAACTCCTTCGCCCCAAGACAACCCGCCGCTCCTGCCGCTGGGGCAGTTGTATAAACTAAAGTGAAAACATCCGCAGTGTCTTGCCGCCAGATTTTACCATCAGTGTAAGAAAGCCAAAACTTATCACCCGTAGCGAGCGTAACTGCTAATCGGCAAAAAGCCGTAATGGTAGTTGAGCTTATTTTGGTAAGTTTTTGATTTACAATCAGAGTGCCTGGGGCTTCGTGGATTCCAAGTCCGACGAGTTTAAATAAAGAACCTTTAATGCCTCTCCACTTGCTGTCGCTTATTCCTAAAAAGTTATTAAAAAATTCCATTTAGAAGAAAGTTATAATTATTATCTTTCCGTCCGCTCCGTTTGCTCCCGCCGCTCCTCCCGGACCGATAGTTCCTCCTCCTCCGCCGCCCGGAGCCGTGCCATTAGTTCCGGTTGTAGCGCTACCATTCCCGCCATTACCGCCGCCAAATAAAGCTGTGCCGCCAGTTACGCCAGCGCCGCCAGACGCTCCGCCTCCGCCGCCATATTGACTTCCTCCGCCATTTGCTCCCGGCCCATTATTACTGCCGCCTCCTCCACCGCCGCCAAAGTAACCATATCCTCCCACGGCCACACTCGTATTTGAGGCCGCTCCTCCGCCTGCTCCGCCATAGATATTCTGAACTCCAGGAACAGCCAAAGTTCCACCAGCCGTTCCTACCGCGCCCATACCAACAAAAGTAGGTTCACCACCTTTCCCACCAGTTACACCTGTGCCTCTTTGCCCGCCTCCGCCACCGCCAATGTCGTTAGTGCCATCACCATTGCCACCGCCACCTCCATAAGCCGAAACTGTGCCAGCAAAAGTAGATGATGCTCCCACATTGCCATTCGTAATTGTTCCAGTTCCGCCCGCTCCGACAAAGACAGTCGTAGTGGCTGATAAAGTGGAAGCATCCATTAATTCTTCGGCATACGCTCCGCCTCCGCCGCCGCCTCCTCCTCCGCTTCCGTTATTTCCCCCTCCGCCGCCGCCTGCTCCCCATACTTTAGCAAGAACCATTTTAGCATTGGTCGGTTTTGACCAAACGCTTGTCGTAGTCGCGGTAAAAGTTTGGATGTCTATGACATCACCGGCTATGGTTTCCCAGCTTACGCCGTTAGGGGCCGTAGAAGAAGCCATCAAAGCTTTACTATCAGCCCCTACGCCTAACTGAACAAACTTTGATGTTGAAGAACCTACTAATAAATCGCCATTAGTAATGGTTGTTATGTTATTCGCTAATCCTCCTCTGGTAAAAGGGAGAGTTCCGCTCGTAACATAAACAGAGGCGTCTATATTTTTAGTGAGAAAAAACAATCCTCTGGTCGCGCTGGTTGAACTTGATATTGCTTGCGTGCTCGTGCCGATTGCGTTTTCAAGCTGATTCCAATCGCCGGAGTTGATTATATCTCCGTCTTGAAAGTTGTTTAAAGCAGTCGGAAAATTACCCGATGTAGTAATCGCGCCGAGATTTGAAGAGTCTGAAGAGAATTTAGAGGGTTTATTTTCCAGTATGGTAAATGTCTTCTCTAATTCGCCGACTTTTGAAATAAAAGGGACGACCACTAATGACCCAATCCCAAGTATTCCCATAGCCAAGAGAAATAGTAATGAACTAAATCCTGTGTTTTTCATAATTTAAACTGGTTTCGCAACCTTTATATAGTTAGATGTTGGTTTAGCTACTTTTAAAAAACCATCGGTTTTACTAAATCTTGCTTGTCCGAAGGTTCCTATTCCAAACCTCGCCGCCCTTTTTGAAACTGGTCTCGCTATTTTTGTAAATGCCATTTTAGTATTTTATTTAACAATTTTAATAATCTTCCCCTGTATCGTAAGGAATACTTCCTAAAATTTCCCCGCTCATATCGCCATCTGAAATCGCAACTAATAATTTCTCAAGGTCTCTTTCGTAATTTTGTTCCAATGGAGAAAGAGGTAACGGCTTTGGTTTGCTTCCTTTCCATTCAATACTTACTCTTCTCGCCCATAACTCGTGAAACTGCTTCGGAAAACCGAATGTAGTAGTTGTCGGGTCAATCTCTAAACCAGTCGTCCCTACCATATCACTCGCTAAATCGGCGGGATAAGCCCTGTATCTCACTCTTAATCCGTCAGTAACCGCGATAATCGTTCCCGATAGAATATAAATCGCTTTTCTTTGTAATTCATATCTCGGATATTCATTTGAGTATTTTCCGGTAATGTTTTTTTCTGTTCTGCCTATCGCGTGCCGTCTGAAGTCATCGGGCAAACAAAGTTTATAATCTAACGGCGTGGCAATGGTAAAAGACGCTTCTATTGAAAATAAACTATTCAAAACATCATCAGGAAAAGCGTATTCTCTTTGGTCGGCTATTAAATTGTCGGTTGCGGGAATGATAAAGTAGTTTCCCTTAATATCTCTATCGGCAATCAGAGAACTTATCTCGTCCTTAACGCTATTCGCCAATAAAAGCATATCCGCATCGGTAAATGTGGTTGCCGTAGTTTTTGTAAGAAACCTTATTCTGGTCGCTAAACTTGTTTTAGTCATTTTTTAATTTAATATCCCCTTTTCCCAATATCGTCTTTAAGTTCTTTTAATGAACTGTTAATAAAGATTAACGATGTATTTATGCTTTTTATGTCCCCTTTTATTTCCGCCACTTGGTTAACGGCGTTGTCCGCTTTATTATTTGCTTGAAGAGAATAGCTAAACACGACTCCACTAATGATAGTAATTAATCCAACCACCCAGACGAAAATCGTCCACGAAACCCGATGCTCAATCTCTCTATGAATATCCTCTATTTTTTTATCTTGAGTTTGATTTGTTGATTCCATTATATTTTCTTTTGTCCGGCAATAATTGCGGAGTATGTGCCGTCCGTTGTTCTCGTAACCTTTACTTGTATCATCGCGGGTTTCATTGAGTTGTCAATGAAAAGTATATTATTTCCGTTCGCGGACAGAGTTTTACTTGCCACTCTGGTCGCCGGAGTCGTTGAGTTATCAATTAAATTGCTTAACTCTTTAAAATTAGTTCCGTCATTTGAACCTAAAACTTCAAACACTCCGTTGCCGGAGCTAATACTTGCCCCAATTATCTGAATTGAAACATTCTCAAGATTTTCTATATTTATTGTCGCTGATGTGGTTGTAGCCACAACGCTACTTAATGCCGCTATTTTCATAATTTATATTTAATTATTTAACGACCTTTTAGTCCTTTTAGAATCCCCGAAGGGACTCTAAAGAACTACAAAGTTCTATACTGCTGAAATCAACGCACCCTCGTCAATCCTTTCAAAGCAAATAAACACATCGATTGTTCCCGCCCCAGTTCCTGCTGCCCCTGTGCCGATAAACCGAATCTTTTTACCTGCTTCTAATACTGTCGGGAGAGCGGTAACGGTTGGGTGAGCATCGCTTGTTGTAGTTTCCGCCTGTATTGCCCCTCCGCTCATTACTTTCGTAATGTTAGCGCCGAGGTTCGCAACGGTTTCTACGAAGATATTCACTACGCCCTTTGCGTTATTAGAAAGAATCTCAAAGTTAGTCGCTCCAGCAAGCCCAGTAGCATCGGTTTTTACGACAATTTCTTTTATAAAAAGTTGTCCCGTCGCTACGGTTGTGAGGTCTTGGGCAGTTGTAAGAAGTGCCGAAGATGTGATGGTCTTCTTCACCCAAAATGTGCCACCGACCGCTTTTATAACTCTATTCTTTATTCTGCTTGTTAATCCCATAGTTAGTTTTAGTTATTTTTACCTTGCTTAATCCGACCTTTTAGGCGTTTAACGCCTCTTTATCTGTTTCGCTTTGCATATCTACCCGAGCGTTTGACGCCTTGCCCGTAAAAGGATTAACGATTTTGCTTTCGTTTATCGCTTTTTCGGTGTCGTAGTATGATTTATCAATCACATCGGCGACTTGCTGAGGAAGATTTACACTTACGCCTTTTAAGATATTTATACGAAGTCCGTTAAGAATAACGGTAGCAAAAGCTCCTTGCGGTTCTTTTGCTTCTCTTGGAATCCTCGTGCGGACTTTTGGCGTTAAGGCCAATGCTTGAAGCATAGAATCAGCTTTCGAGCCTACTGATACTCGGTCGCATTTTACGCCATCGCCATCAATGGAATAAATATCTGATACGCTTTCAGAAGCAGAAGAGACCGCCTTTGCGGCTTCTTTTTCTGCTATTTTTGCCGCCTTTGCGGCTTCTTTTTCTGCTATTTTTACCGCCTTTGCGGCTTCTTTTTCTGCTTTAGTCATATTGTTTATGCCCATTAAGTTATTCTCAATGGGCTGTTAAGATTATTTTAATTACCTGCCGTCGTGCTGGTTGAAACTTGAACACCAATCGGCGCTCCCCATTGGGCGACATTCATAGCTCGGACATATATTGTCCCGCTGTAGTCTACCGTTGAAGAAGCCTGAAGTATAGTTGCTGTTATCGCTCCCGTGCCTGTAACCGCGCAATCCGTTGTGGCTATTCCTTGGTCGCTCGCTGGTGTGGTTGTCGAGAAAAATGCCACACAAACATCACCAGCCGCCACTGTTCCAACTCCTGTTAATGAAGTTGTCGCGTATTCTCCTGGAGATAATGGCGCCGGGTTCCAAGCCGTTGAACTTGCCGTTCCAACAGTTACCGTTCTTGAATTAACCGCGTCCTGCGCTAATTCCGCGAAATTATTATACAAGGACTGAAGACCAGCCGATGTTGCCGGACCGATAGTTGTCGCGCCAAAGAAATCGCCTGAACTACCTATATTGTATCCAATCAAACCGACTGCGATTAAACTGACTGCGATTATCGTGATTAAGAATTTATTATTCATTTTATTTATTTACCCTAATTAACGACCTTTTAACTGGATACCGCGTGTTCTACACGAACAGCAAACGCTTCCTGCAACCTTTTAGCTACAAATGTAGCTTTCCAACCCATAGAAGCGCGTTGATTCAAACCATCGTTCACACCGGAGCTTCCGAGCTCTTTTGTGATAACTTCCACCGCGGCCCCTGCTATACGAGTGATACCAAAGTATTCCTGCCCCATAATAAGGGTGTAATGAACATCGATACTCCCTGAGCCACCGGCAGAACTTAACTTCGCATTAGACCCAGCGAGAATAAATCTCACTTCGTCTAACTTGCCTACTTCCCATACGCCAAGACGCTGTGAAGGGTCGGCGTATTCCGATACTGGCACGAAGTCAGGGTCTTTCTTTAAATCAAAATATGTCTTTTCTGAAATAATACCAATATAAGCCGCCTGGACTGGCGAGGTATTAAACCCATCTGAAGGGTTAATCATTTGAGTAATCGGCTTGGCATTATTTCCCTGAAGAGTCCTTACAGCTTCCCGTATTTCGTCTCCCGTAAGAATCATACCTGCCGCTACCGTAACCGTTGATGTCGCGGTGCTCGCATACTGAATAGTCGTTCCTGCCTGAATAACATCTCTTGTTAATTTATCAAGAGTGTCGCCCATTTGGTCGCCAAGAATTTCGGCCAGTTCCGTTTTAAGCGGGTCGATGGTCGTCAAATCAAGATAATCAGTGGTGATTACAAGCGCACCATACTGAAGCACAGTCGCCGTAATGTCTGTGATAGACAACGCGGTCGCGTCAGGAGTTACCCCTTCGCTTAACGCAGTTGTGGCCGCACTCAAGCTTCCATACTTTCTAAATCGGATACTCTCTGTTTTATTTTTAGGAATATCCCGCACCTGACCCCACAAAGCATGGACAAAATGTGGATAAGCGCGTGATAACAACGGCAGGCTTAAAAAGTTTTGCGATGCCGCGGTTACCTGTGTAATTGTTGTTGAAGCCATTTTTTTAAAATTTACTTATTTTTATTTACTTACGACTTTTATTTAATTTTATTTAACCTAATTTAATTGTCTCTCCTTTCTTCACCCTATTATAAGCGTCTTTTTGTTCTTTCTCCGTCCTCGGGATATTGTCGGTTTCTTCCGTTCTTGCGGACGAACCGCCCATATTTCCCTTTTTAGCTTTGTTTTCTGCTTCGCTTTTCTTATTGTCTTTATCCTTATCGGTTCCGCCGTAAGTTAAAGTTTTAAAAATATCAGAAATCGGAACATTCGGCCAAGCTTCAATGCGTTTTCTCGCCGCCTTCTCAAACTTTTTATGTTCGGGATGTTCTGCGAGATGCTCGCGAAGCTCTAACTCATCGGATTGAGACTTAAGACCTGCTACTACCGGATGAAGTTCTTTTCTTATAAGACTTTGGATATTATAAATATCATCTCCTTCCTCTCCTTTCTGTTCTCCCTCTTCGTTTTCAAACGCTTCAATTTGCTTTTTTTGTTTGGCAATAATGCGTCTTTGCGCGAAGAATGTAGAACTTTTTCTAACGGGGACTGGAGACTTGTCTTCTTCGTCTTCCTCTTCATCTTCCTCCCCGTCGAGTTCGGGGTCTTTCTCGTCGACGACTTTGTCGCCTTCGGATTCTGCCATAATTATTTTTACTCGTTCATCAATGGAATGGCGAAACCAATGAATCGCGGTTTTACTCGTCCTGACTAAGGACGGAAGTTCTTTTTGAACTTACGGATATTCTTATATGTTCCTATATGAAAAACATTCGTAAAAACAAAAACCGCAAACATTTCTATTTAGCGGTTCCGTTTTTCGGTTTGTCGCTGGTTGAGGCGCGAACCTCCAATTAAATTGTTGTTTGTATTATAGCATATCTAATTTTTAATAGCAATACCCTCAATAACCAAATCCGACTTCTCAGAAACAATCCTTACTAATCTGCCATCAGGATATTTTTTGCTGGGTCTTTTATCGATAGAAAATTTGGCGTGACCTTTTATCTCTCTCATTTTTATTATAACAAATTTTTCGTCTGAATTTATTTCCATATTACTTTTGGTAGGGGTCGCTGTCATCTTCTTTTTTTGTTTCCCATTTCTCGGTCATTCGTTCCGGCAAAGTTATAATCCATTTAAGATAATTTCTTTTCCGGATAAGGTCGGGACGGTCAATGTTCGGATAAAGTTCGAGGTCGTCAATTTTTTCAAGAATATCTTCTCTTTCACTTTCAAAGATTTGGATAAGAGCTTCCCAAAGTTCCGTATCCTGTCCTTCTTTAATTATTCTTTTTAAATCGTTATCAGAAAACATTTTATTATTTTATTTATGACACTGACGCTCCCGCTCCCTCGACCGGAGCCTGTATAGTTTGTTTTGATTCTGGTTGTTGTAGTTGTGCCCGCCGTTCTTCATCGGTTGGCGGGAACATTTGCGGATTAGCTCTTGCCTGCATAAATAAAAATATATGGGCTTGAATGTAGGCTCTTGTTAGTTTGCTGTCTTTTGCTCCCGCGAGCATTCTTATAAACACTTGATGATTTTGTTCCAAAGAAATCGGAGGCATTTCGTCATTATTCAACATCTCAATAGCTTGCTTGGCTTGATACTCATCAACAGAAAAAGGTATTACTCTTTCTACTTCGTCTTTAGACATTACAAGCTTGCCTAATTTACGAAGAAGATAAGTTTTGTCGGAATCAGGGGCGGCTAACGCAACCTGAGCGTAGTTGCTTAATACTTGGTAATTTCTAATCTTTCGGGCTTCGCTTAATACTTTGCTTTCAATTTTAATGTCCGGGCCAAGAGAATTGCCCGTGATAATATCTGAACGCTTAATTGGTTTCCACTTCGTGCCGAACGCTCCCTCAATGCGAGATATTTTCTCGCCCATCTCGGAAGCGAAATACTCATCGTAAATCGCATACCATTGCCGAGCTTTTTTCTTCTCGCTCCAGCCAAATACTCTGGAGGTCAAAGAATATCTGGTGTCCGTGCCTTTAGAAACAAGCTCCAGTTCTCCGAGGGTTCTTTTCTCGTTTGAAACTTGTCCCATCTGAATCTCCGGCGTGGCTAAAGCCCTTTGCGCCGACACATCCAAGAAATCCATAATGAATTTAACTTGACTACTTACTTGTTTTGTTTGTAAAGGTTGAGCCGCGTCAGCTAACGCTCCCTGTCCTTTTACTGGAATCCACTTGCCGAATTTAAAATTAAAGTCTTGCGTTTTCCTGAATCTGTCCTCGTGGAATAAATACATTCCGTTTAAATCAGCTTTAGCCGTATCGCCCGCCACATTGATTAAAGCCGCCCTAAATCTTTGTTTATCTTCTACAATATCAGGGATAGATACACCGTCCCAATCGTGAGAAATAGGAGAGAATTGACGGTCAATAATAGGCCAGTAATTCCACGGAAGTTTTTGTTTTCGTATAATAAGCGTCCTGTTGTTGGCCGCTTCCACTAAATATTTTTCCCCTTTTACTAAAGTCATCCATCGTAAAATAGTATACTGGAAGTTTTCTATTTGGTTTTCCCAATTAAAAGTGTCTTCTCTCCCTTGAGCCACATCTCTTTGTCTCGATGCTTCGCTGGATAGAGAAAATAAATCACTGCTCTTGGTGAGTTTTTCTAAGTTAAAATACGAGGGATTTTTTTCTAATTCTTCTTTCGTCATCCGCACTTCCCAGCCTCCAAATCTCATCGCTCCTTTGCCGCTTCGGTCTCCGTTTACCGATGTCGCTCTTGGGTCTCGGATAAATGTCGTTGGGTCAAGCACCTCCGGAATGGGAGTCTTTGAAACTGTGTCAAAATCGTTAAAAAGAGAGAGTCCCCTGCCGAAGAATAACGCATCCCAATCCCAATTATAATCGTGTTCGTCCATCCGCATTTCGGAATAATCAAAATCGTAAAGCATATTCAAATTCTCGGCGATTTCTTCGTCTCCTTCTTCTCTGCCCTTAAAGTTTATCGCCAGTTTGTCGTCATAAAGAGAGGCAAGAATAGTCTGGTGAATAGTGTAAAGCGACGGGTCTCCTACTTTATCCTTATCGCGTTTTTGGTTGTTGTAGAGTTTTAATCGCAGTAACCACTCTTGTATCTTTGGACGCATAAACTTCCAACAAAGTTGATACTCAAATTCTACTTGGTTTAATAAGTCTTGATTATCTTCCTTAACGGCAACAGCCGCCTCTTGTTTGGCGGCGATATTAACTTTACGAATGTTCCGAATTTTTTTAGACGGTTTTCTCATTTCATAGCCGAATAACCCTTATGATTATACATCATTTTATGTTTTTTCATTTTAGATTTTCCGGCTTTTGACTCTGAAATGTTTTTACTGATAACTTTTTTTGATTTCCCTCCTTTTTTTAAAGGCATTATTTTGAACTCCTATATTTCGACGGTGTCGATTGACCGTTTGACCCTTGATTAGAGCCTCGATACTTTGAATCTTTTTTTGGAACACGAGTCTTCACATCTTTATCCGCCGACCGGAAGCTTGACTGCTCGTTGGTTCCTTTCTCTGTGTTTGGCATTAAAATAATTATTAAATTTATTTATTATTGACCGACCTTTTTTATCATCTATCGCCTCTTGGGCGATATGTTGTAGCGTATCAATTATTTTCGCTATTTCCAACTCGGTGTATTGTCTGTTTTTATGTTTGCGTTCTTTACTAAACTCTATCAATTTTTCCAGTATTTCGTTATTCCAAATTATTAGAAACTCAAAACTTTCTTTAAATAAATGTCTTATATAAATTTTTTTTCCTCGATAGGTTAGAACCTTTAATGTTTTCATTTCTTTCTAATTTGTAAGATAGGTTATTATAGCATATTTAAAACAAAAATACAATAGCGACTACCTCAAAACTAATAAATATCAAATTTCGTTTCTTCCCACCTACCGACAGTTTCTTCGTTTTCATTCGTGAAACTCTCCTCAATGATTGCGGCGTATCTCCACATATCCCCGAAATGGCTCGCAAAGTCATGGTAAGGCAATTCCTTGAACATTCCTCTCTTTGAATCATATTCATAATGATACGCCGAAATAGCGTCAATAAACAACTGACATTTTTTTTCATCAATCCATAAGCGGGAAAAAGCCATCCGTCCGGCGTGAATGCCTTCTATTACTCCGATATCAGGGACAACATCAAACTTAACGCCTAATCCTGACGCCGTTTCTGCCCAAGTTTTGCCCGTTGAAGCGTCCGTTGCCTCAATATCGTGCGGCCCAAAATGCCTACCATAGATATAGGGTTTATTTTGTAATACCTTAATCGCCTGCGGAAGCCCATCGTGGTTTTGCCCCTGCCAAACATCAATAAGCCTTAACTGCCCGAATGCTCTTTGAAAAAACCCAACTACAAGATTCGCCCCTACTCCTCTGTCCCAGATAGTGTAAACTTTAAGAACTTTATCATAAGGCACAATCCCTATCCTGCCATCTCTCATCGCCTCTGATATTTCTGAAGCATATACTGCTCCTTTCACTGCCGCGGTAGGCGACAGATACCATTCTTGGTCAAATTCTTCCTGTGTCATTAGCCCCTTTCTTACCAGTTCTTCGTCATCTTTGATCGCCTGTTTAAGCAAAGTAATGGTTGCTCCTTCTTCGGTAGCAAGAGATTTATCAATATCCTGCCATAAAGTAAACGCTTTCGGGTCATTCTTAAACGCTTCGTATGTCCGGAATAATTGATTTTTTCCCTTAATTGTTCCCCCAAAAATAGCGTATCCTAAGTGGTCGGCCAAACTTTTAGACAAAACCTCTGAAAATATATTAGGCGGTTGCTGACTGTATTCGTCAAATCCCAAACCCCAAAAAGCTATGCCACGCAAAGAATCCACATTATCGGAACCGAATAACCGAAGTGTTGAACCATTGGGATATTTTATGGATAACTCTGATTCGTTTTTTATAACTCTGGGAATGTTTTGAGCGTAATATTTAAGCATTTCCCAAGCAACAGTTTTTGCTTGAGTATAAGTCGGAAAAATAAGCCCATAATATCTTGCCCGTAATAATGTTCCAATGTCTTTATCGCTTAACTGTGGAGCGAGATATTTTAATCGCCTGTGCTCCAAGTCATCGTCTAACGCGCTTCTTTGAAGATGATTTATCATAGCCGTAGTTTTACCTGCCCGTCTGTGTAAAACCAAAACCTGCCATCTTTCCAATGAATTATGAAAAAGAACAGACCATTTTCTGGGTTTATATGGGATTATTACTTCTCCCATGTTATATTTATACTGCTGTTATCTGTTTTCCCGCCCGACAATAATTGGATATTTTTAGTTAGCTTATCAAATGATTCAACGCAGTGATTGTATTTCGCTTTCGGAAGTTTTTTAACCATTTGTTTTAAAACCTCGTTTCTATGGTCTATCATCTTTTGGACTACCGGCTCTAACCCGTCCTTAATTCTTAATAAAATTTCTGTTTGCTGTCTTGCTGTTGATTCTTTAAATCCCGCCTCCAAAAACATCCCATACATAGTTTTTGTAGTCTTGGTATTGCCGAAATTTTCCGAAATTAATCTGATTAGTTTCTTTTGCCGTTCAGTATTGGTTTTTTTCTTTTTGTTTACCATTTTTATAACAATTCCCGCAACTACGATAGCCGTATTTATGGCACTCACAACCCCAGATTAGTTTAATCAATAATTTTATTTAATATATTCATTATACCAAATTATTCGCCTAAAATCAACTCTTTTAAACTTCTAATTTTTAATCCTAAATAACAATTTCCGCCACCAAGTCCAGTATTTCAATACATCTTGATAACATTTTTCTATAATTTCAGCATCTATTCCCTTGAACATTTCTTTTTTCATATTTTTTAATAATAAATTGTATTATTTTAACACAAAACCTATTATTTCATCAAAATTTATAATCATTTTTTCTCCAATCCGTTGATACCATTCTTCAAAATCTTGTTCTATTTGATTATTTTTCCAATACACATAACATCTTGCTCTTAATCTTTGACTTATTCTGCGAACATCTTTTGCCTTAATTCTCTCGCCTTTTTCATTAATTACACTTACCAACACCGGCTCAAAAATCCAAGTATAAACTCTGCCACCGTCCTCTCTGTCCTTTTCCTTTTTTTC
>ERZ1292623.1479-Hain-H51-01um-R1-1479-length-22546-cov-4_pt1 | contig 22546 bp, 19 predicted proteins | sample MGYA00564398_ERZ1292623 | MGnify/ENA primary metagenome ERZ1292623 (study PRJEB36523, sample SAMEA6512633) | groundwater metagenome | collected 2019-01-07 | study: AquaDiva: Metagenomics assemblies of 32 groundwater samples | reverse complement strand
AGAGTAATGAGAGTCGCAATCTGCCTCATATCCGCCAGCCGCCGCGCATCGCGCCCGTCGCGGCGCAGTGCCGCGCCCAGCCAGATGCGACCAGGGGCCAAGCGATGGAGGCGCAGCAACAGGGCTTCCAGTTCGGTCGGGCGCGGTGGCGGCACCAGGCTCAGATGCTTCTGGCGGATCGCTTCGCCGGGCGGACGATCGGCAAAATCATAATCGACCGGGTGGCGATGCGCCTGCTGCTCGGTCGCGCTGGCATAGGGCAGAACGATCAGCTGCAATTCGTCGAGATGACCGGTCAGATCCTCATAGCGCAGGATGCAGTCGCCCTTGATCGAGCGGAGATTGCCGACCGTCAGCAATTTGGTGAGTTCGCCCCAGCCGCGCCGGGTACGCGGATAGGCGATGATGTCGGGCGTGCCGTCGACGAACACCAGCCGGGCGCCGACCACCAGGCGCAGGTCGCTCTCGCATCCCTGTTCCTCTTCCGGGCTGAGCATGAGCGGCAGACCGGCCTCTTCCCTGGCTTTCATCAGGGCGGCGCGCGCCTTTTCCGGGGCCTTTTTGAGGGCGACATGGGCGCGGACCACGCCGGCGACGCTGTTGCGGTCGGCAATGCCGATGCCGGTGAGACCCAATGCCATGGCGCGTTCCACCATGTCGCTGGCGTGGGAGGCGCCGCGCAGGAAGGAGAAATTGGTGGCGGCGACCAACTCGGCGAAGGGGGGCTCGGCCGGTGCCGGGCGCGGCGGGGCGGGTTTTGTTTTTTCTCGGGCTGCCTCGATCGCGTTCAATTCGCGCCGGTCGATCGATCGGGGTTTGGCGGGATCGGGCGGCGGGCGCCGGCCGCTCATGCGAACAGGCCGTGAATATACCAGCCGGGATGGACCGTCTCCGCGCCATAAAGGCCGTGGCGGAAGATCCAGTAGCGGCGGCCGCGCGCATCCTCGACCCGGTAATAGTCGCGGGTGCGGCCGGTGCTTTCGCCCTCGATCGCGCCGTCTTTGGCCTGCCACCATTGTGGCGCGATCCGTTCCGGCCCCTCGAACCGGGTGACTTCATGCAGGGTGCGGCGCCAGCGGAAGCGGTGGGGCGGCCCGTCGGGTACTTCCGCGATCACATCGATCGGTTGCGGCGGATCGAACAGATGGAGCGGGCGCATCGGCGGGTCGCCGGGCTCGCCGACCGGCGCCCAGCATTCGGGCGCGCGATGCTCGACTGCCGGCAGCGCCAGCTGTGCCTGTTCGGGAATATGGCTGTCGTGTGGTTCCAGCCGCTGGATGCGGGCGCGCCCGGCGCGGATCGACAGGCGATCGACCAGCGCGTCCACGCTCTCGCTCTTGCGCGCCTCGCCCCCTTCGAGCGCGAGCTGGGTCGGCGCCATCGGATCGGCGCGCGGTACGGTGAGGCGCAGCATGTCGAAGCCGAAGCCGGGATCGAGCGGGTCGGACAGGCTGTCGATCCGTTCCTGGAACAGGCGCATGATCGCCGGCGCATCGCGGATCGGCAGGCTGGTTTCGACCCGGATCGGGAAGGCGAGGCCGTCGCTGCGGAAGAAGACCGCCTCGAACCGGCGGCCGCCCTGGCCGCGCTCGGCCAGTTGTTCGCCGGCTTCCGCCGCCATCTCCGCCACGATCTTGATCGCATGGGCGCTGCTGCCCATCGGTTCGGCAAAGCGCCGTTCGACCCGGATCGCGGGGCGCGGGCGGCGCGGGGCAAGTGGGCGGTGGCCCAGGCCCAGCAGCGCGTGGAGCGCGTCCACAGCCTCCTCGCCGAATCGGGCGGCGAGCGCGGCGGCCGGGCGCGCGGCGAGATCGCCGACGGTGCGCAGTCCGGCGCGGCGGAGCGCCACCGCGCTCTCCGCCTCCAGCTCCAGCGCCTCGACCGGCAGGCGGCGCACCGCCGCATCCTCGTCCGGCGCGGGGGCGGCGGGGAAACGGGCGAGCGCATGGGCGGCCTCGGGCGATGCGGCGATGGCGTGGCGCACGCGCATGCCATGCCGTTCCAGCCGGTCGGTCGCCGCCTGCGCCAGTTCCGCCTCGCCATCCCACAAATGGGCGCAACCGCTGATGTCGAGCATCAGGCCATGGCCGGAATCGAGCGCGGCATTGGGGGTGTAACGGGCGCAACCGTCGCACAGCCGCTCCAGCCAGTCCTGGTCGCCATGGGGATCGGCCTCGAACACGCGCAACTCCGGCTCGCGGGCGCGCGCATCGGCCAGCGTCATGCCGGCGGTAAGGCCCGCCGCCAGCGCATCGGCATCCAGCGTCGCGAGCCGCATCGCGCCGCGAACATTTTCCACCACCACCGCGGGCGCATCGCCCTGCGCGGCCCAGAGGTCAGGCCGCGCGATCCGCAGCCGATCGATCGGCAGGAAGGGGAACCAGAGCGCCAGATAGCGGCGCGCCGCCCTGCTGTCCGTCCTGTCCATGCTCATGGCGTTCATGCCGTCCGTCTCCAAAAGCCCCCTTTTCGCCATCCCATATCAGCCGCCAGGCCAGCCCGTCCGGCCCCGCCCGTCGCCGTAGCAGGCTGAGGGCGAAGGCACTGTGCCCCGGCGCATTGCCGGGCAGCGGATCGGATGGAGCGGCTGCCACCTGCCAGCGGGTTTCCGCCGCGCTGGGCACCGGATCGCCGCCGACCCGCAGCAGGAAGGCGGTGACGCCCGATTGTTCGGCCGCCAGCGCCAGTCGCCGACTGGCGGTGAGGTCGAGCAGTGGGGCACGCCCACGCAATTCGATCAGCAGCGCGCCGAGGGCGGGGCAACGCAGTCCCTCCACCGCGGCGCGCAGCAGCATCGCGTCATCGGCCATCAGCCCGATCAGCAGCCGGGCCGGATCCAGCCCCAGCGCGGCGAGACCGGGGCCATAGGGCGATCCGCCGACCTTGGCCGATGCGGTAGTGCGCAGCCAGAGCAGCGGCGCGTCGTCCGCCGCCAGCCGGGCGAGGATCAGCGCCAGGCCGGCCGCCGCCCCTTCCTCCTCCGCCGCGCCGAACAATTCATGCACCCGCCCGCGCATCAGGCCGCCGTCGAGCGCCGCGTCCAGCCCGGCATGACCGGTCGCAAGCCGGGCACAGCCGATCGTCGGCGCTGGCGTCCGGTCCAGCGCCGCGATATGCCGCTTCAGCGCGGCGAGACTTTTGATCGACTCGCTCATTGCATTTGTTCCTGATATGTTCTTATTTCACGCCATTGGCTTCCCGAGTCAATCCGCTTGCCAATCCAGAGGACAAAGAAGGATTTCCTGATGACCGACACCGCCCGAAAACGCGCCGATTTCCGTGCCCTGCATCAGGATGGCTTCTTCCTGCTGCCCAATGCTTGGGACGCGGGCAGCGCGGTGCGGCTGGCGAAGAAGGGCTTTCGCGCGATCGCGTCGACCAGTGCCGGCGCGGCCTGGGCGGCGGGCAAGGATGATGGCGAAATGAGCCGCGACGCGGTGCTGGCGCATCTGGAGATGCTGGTCGCGGCGACCGACCTGCCGGTCAACGCGGATTTCGAAAATGGCTTTGCCGATGCGCCCGAGGATGTCGCCGCCAATGTGACGCTGGCGGCGCAGACCGGCATTGCGGCCCTGTCGATCGAGGACTGGTCGGGCAGCGCGCTATATGACCTGCCGCTGGCGGTGGAGCGGATCGCGGCCGCACGCGAAGCGATCGACCGGGTCGATCCGGCGCTGATGCTGGTCGGGCGCAGCGAGAATTTCCGCGTGCCCGGCATGGCGCCGAGCGAGAGCATTGCCCGCGCCGTCGCCTATGCGGAGGCGGGCGCCGACTGCCTGTTCGTGCCTTTCCTGCTGGACCATGGCGCCGTGGCCGAACTGGTCGCGGCGGTCGCGCCCAAGCCGGTCAGTGTCGTCATTCATGATTATGACGCGGCCGGCATCGCCGCGCTGGCGGCGCTGGGCGTGCGCCGTTGCAGCATCGGCGCCAGTCTGGCCCAGATCAGCTGGGCGGCGTTCGACGATGCGGCCGCGCGGTTGAAGGTGGCCGAGGGGTAAACTTCCCCGTCTCCGTTCGTTTCGAGCCAAGTCGAGAAAACGTAGCGCTTCCCGCTTCTCGACACGCTCGAAGCGAACGGATGTTGGGAGAAGGCTTCGTTCTACTCCACCGTCACCAATGTCACCGACTTGGACGGCAGGGTCAGCGCCACCTGGCCATGCGCCAGCCGTGCTGGCAGCGAGCCTGGCACGAAGGGATCGGCGCCCTCGAAGCGGATGCGGGTGTCGATGGTCGCGGCGGTCAGCGTCCGGGCGCTGGCCTTGCGCCAGGCGCCCCCTTTCAGGTCGATGCGCACCGGCCGGGCGGCGGCGGGATCGAGATTGACGATGCTGAGATGCAGCGCGCCCGCTGCATCCTTCGACGCCGACACGCTGAGCCCCGGCAGCCGCACCGCGCCCGCGACATAGTCGGGCGCCTGCACATCGACCGGGATCATCGTCGCATTCTGATGGACCTTGTAGAGGTCGAACACATGCCAGGTCGGCGTCACCACCATCTTGGCGCCCTGGGTCAGCACCAGCGACTGGATGACGTTCACCATCTGCGCGACATTGGCCATGCGCACCCGGTCGGCATGATTGTTGAAGATGTTGAGGCTCATCCCGGCGATCACCGCGTCGCGCAGCGTGCTTTCGAGATAGAGTTGCGAGGGCGCGTCCTTCTCGCTGTCGAACCAGGCGCCCCATTCATCGACTGCGATCGCCACCTGCTTTTTCGGATCATAGCGGTCCATGATCGCGGCATGGCGGCGGATCAGTTCGTCGGTCAGGTGGGCGCGGGCCAGCGCGGAGGCCCATTGGTCGGTGCCAAAGCCGATATTGCGCCCCTTGTTGCGCCAGTCATTGCCGGCGAAACTGTAGAAATGGAGCGACAGGCCCCACATCAGCGGGCGTTCGGTATTGTAGGCGAGCGGCGTGGGATTGGGGCGCCATTTCATCGCCTGCGCCATGACCTTTTCGGTCCATTCATAATCGTCGGTATCCGCGCCCACCGCGATCAGCTTCGCCCGCTCGCCCGAATAGGCGCGCAGGAAGGCGGCATAATGGCGGAAGGCGGTGGCATAGGTGTCGGCGGTCATGTTGCCGCCACAGCCCCAGCTTTCGTTGCCGACGCCGATGAAGGGCACGGTCCAGGGCGCGGCATGGCCATTGGCGGCGCGTTCCTTGCCGGGCTGGCTGTCGGCCGGCGCGGTCATGTAGCGCATCCAGTCGTCCGCCTCGCGCACGCTGCCCGACCCGACATTGACCGACACGAAGGCCTTGGCGCCGATCTGGTCCAGGAAATCCATATATTCATGGGTGCCGAACGCATTGGTTTCGGCCGACTTGTCCCAGGCGGCGTTGATGCCGGCGGGGCGCTGTGCGGCCGGGCCGATGCCGTCGCGCCAATGATAGCCATCGGCAAAGCAGCCGCCCGGCCAGCGGATCACCGGCACCTTCACCTGGCGCAGCGCGGCGACCACATCGCTGCGGATGCCGCGCACATTGGGGATGGGGCTGTCCGGACCGACCCATATGCCTTCATAGACGCCGCGGCCCAGATGTTCGACGAACTGGCCATAGATATTGGGATCGATGGTGGCGCCGGGCTTGCCGGTGTCGACGGTCAGGACGGCGCTGTCGCCGGGCGCAGCCGCCGGGGGCGATGCGCCGGCAAGGCCGGCGAGCAGGCCCGCCGTCGCCGCCAGCAGCGCCCGCCGCGTCCGCACCCAGGCCCGTCCCGAAAGCTGCACACCCATGCCATCCCCTTCCTCAATTTGTCTGAGTATAGGCTAGGCGGGCGGCAGGGCCGGGGTCAAGGGGCCGTAACGTCCTTGGGTTCTTCCATCCGCGTCACATGGATCGCCTGTTCGTTCATCTGGGCGCTGCCGAAGATGGTCATGAAGGCGATGTCGGTGGCGTCGCGGCCGACGGCGATGCGGACCATGCCCTCGATCGGGGCGAGACCGGTCGCGTCGACCATATGCCAGGCGCCGTCGAGCCACACTTCCACCACCGCGTGGAAATCGGGCGGGTCGAGATCGGCGGCATAGACCGATACCAGCCGGGCGGGAATGTCGCGCGCGCGGATCAGCGCGGCGGTGAGGTGCGCGAAGTCGCGGCACACGCCACGCTGGGCGACGAAGGTATCGGCGGCGGTGGTGGTGATATCCGAACTGCCCGGCACATATTGCAGATTGTCATGCACCCAGCCGACCAGCGCCTGCACCAGCGGGCCGCCGTCCAGCCCCTCGAAATGGCCGCAGACGAAGCTGACGAACCGGTCCGCCTCGCAATAGCGGCTGGGCCAGATGAAGGGCAGCACATCCTGCGGCAGGCTGGGCAAGGGCGAGCGGGCGAGCGAGAAGAGATCGGGCGCGGGCCGATCGACATCGACCAGCGCCTTGTAGCGGCTCAGCATCCGCCCGGTGCCGCTGCGCGTCCAGGTGCGCCGGCCGATCGCGCTGCCGCCCATCAAATTGGTCAGCGGCCCGGCATTGTCGATGATGTGCGATTGTTCGACGATGCGCTGATCGGCCATGGCGGCGGCCTCGACGGCCATCAATACGTCGGTCGGCCCGGAAAATTCATAGTCGAGGGTCGCTTCGATCGCGAGACGCATGGCCATCCTTCAGGAGAGATTCGGCAAGATGTCATCCTGCCGATGCTGCAGGCCGCTGTCGCGCTATTCCGGCAGCTTGCCGAACGGCAGCAGCTTGCGCGCCTGGGCGGCGGCGGCCTTGCCATTGCCGGCGCGCAGGGCGGGCAGGATGGCGGCGGCATTGCGCTTCATCAACTGGTCGAGCGGGGCGGGGGCAGGGGCATTGGCCGCCCGTTCGGCCAGCGCCAGTGCGCCGGCGACATCATTATGATCGGCGCGGATGCGCATCAATGCCGCCAGGCCCGAATAGAAGGCGCGGTTGCCGCCCAACGCCACCGCCTTGCCCAGAGCGGCCTCCCCCACCTGCTCCTTGGCGCCCAGCACGGTGCGGGCGATGAAGCTGCCAAGCTGGTCGATCGCGTCGAGATGCCAGCCGGCGATCACCATCTGTGCCTCGGCATCGCGCGGATTGCGCGCGGCCAGCGCCTCGAATGCGGAAAGCGAGCTGCGCGCATCGGCTCGGCTGCGGGTCAGCTTGGCGCGATAGCCGATCGCGACCGCGCGTTGCAGCACCGCCTCATGATCATTGGGGGCGGTCATCAATATGCGGTCGGCGGCGCTGATGGCCTGGCTGATGAGGCTCAGCGCGCGTGCCTTGTCGCTGGTCTGGAAGGCCGCCGTGGTCAGCAGCTCGCGCGGGGTTTCCGCCAGCGCGGCCGGCGCTGCGGAGAGGGCGACGGCACAGATGATCGGGCGGCAGAGCGACGGGGCGAAGGGCACATATTCTCCTGTTGTGGCGGCGCCACCCTGGCGCCGGATCAATAGTCCCTGGAATAACGAAGTGCGGCGGAAGATCCCGCATTGGTGCCGGTCTTCGACAAGATGCTCAGCGTCTTCGACAGGGCGACTTCCAGCTGGGTGGCGGTGAAGCCCTTCGAGTCCGTCACCACCTCCACATAGATATTGTTGGAGATATGCTGGCCGACGGCGAGCGACGTGCCGCGCCCGGTATCCTCATCACCGCCGACGATGCCGATCCGGTCGAGGCCCGATGCGCCCTGCAGCTTGCCCATCGGATTGAGCCCGCCGCTGCCGCCGCGCAGGCCGTTGAGCGCGGCCGCCAACTGGATCGCCTGAGTGGCGGACAGATTGGCGACATTGTCACCGAACAGGATGCGCGAGAGAATCTCGTCCTGCGGCAATGTCGGCGTCGACACGAATGTGATGTCCGGCTGCTGCGCGGTGCCGGCGACGGCGATGCCGGCGCTGACATCGTCAATCTCGGTCAGCGCCTTGATTGCCAGGGTCGGGTTCATCATGTCGCCATTGAAGGTGATGACGCCCTGATCCAGGTCGAACTGATGGCCCGAGAAGCTGTAGCGGCCGCGGATCACCTCGATCTTGCCGCTGACGCGCGGCTTGGTCGCGGTGCCGGTGACGCGCATGTCGGTCTTCCATTCGGAATCGAGGCCCATGCCGGTGACATAGATCTGGTTGTCGGCGCGCAGGCGGATGTCGAGTTTCCAGTTGGTCGGCGATGCCGCGGCGGCCTTGCGGTCAGCGATGCGCTGCGCCAGCACATCCTGGCCCTCGCCCTTGCGGCGGACGCCTTGCAATTCGCGAATCTCGGTGCCGCCCTGCCAGGCGACGCGATAGCGGGTCTCGGGCAGCGACAGGTCGCCCTTGATCAAGCCGCCATTTTCCGCGCTGTTGGTGATAGCGAGGGTGCCGCTGACCACGCTGGTGATCGCTTCGCTGCGGGCGAGGCGGGCATGGTCCATCTTGACCGCGATGTTCATCGGGAAACCGCTGTCGGCGGCCAGGCCCACGGTCCCGCTGGCCTGAACCGTGCCGTTGCCGGCGCGGCCGGAAAAGTCGCGAATGTCGAGCCGGTCGTTGGTGAAGCGGCCGTCGAGCTTCATCTGGGTGACGCGGGTGCCGAAGCTCGTATTGTCATAGGTCAGCGCATTGGCGCGGACCAGGCCGTTGAGTTGCGGCGCAGTCAGTCGGCCGCCGAAATCGGCCGCGACCGCGATGCCGCCGCTCAGCCGCTGATCGGCAAGGCCGGCGAAGGAAAAGAGCACGTCGGCCGGGCCAGCATAGCGAATGCCGCCGCCAAGCGGCGCAGCCATCAGCTGTTCCGACCAGTTGGCGCCCGGTCCCGGCGGGGCCATGGTGGCGACGAAGCGGCCGATCGTGCTGTTGCCCCTGCGGATGAGGCCGCGCATGTCGCCGCCGGCGGCGGACAGTTTGCCCTCGACATTCATCGATACCGCGTCGGACACGGCGGCCAGGCTCGACCGGCGGAAATCGCTGATCGCCAGGCGTGTGGTCGCGGTCGGGAAGGCGGTTCCGCTCTGGCTGTAATCGACCATGCCGGTCGCCTTGCCGCCGATGCCCAGGCCCGGATTGGCGACATTGGCGATGGCGAGGTCGAAATCCTTGAACCGGGCCTGCAGCGCCGTGTCCGTGCCGAAATGGCCAGCCAGATCGACCTTGCCCTGCGGCAGCACCAGGCTGACCGGTTCCAGCCGATAGCCGGTCTTTTCAGCGCGGATGATCGCCGGCTGGTTCAGCCGGAAATCGACATTGCTGGCCTTGCCCTGCAGCGCGACGGCATAGAGGTCGGGGCGCAGTGCGGCGTTGACCGCGACCGAGAAGGGCACGCCGCTGGAGCCGTCGGCGACCAGCTGGGCCTTGCCGCGCCCACCCTGATAATCGAGCTTTGCCCGCGCCTTGCGCACGACATAGTCGCCATAGGCGGCGTTCGCCATCTGCACGTCGGCGATCACCTTGGGCTGGTCGCTCAGCAGCATGGAGGCGGTGACGACGGCGCGGCCGATGACGATGTCGGCCTCGCCCGGCAGCTTGGCATTGCTGGCGGTGGCGTTGACGTCGACGCCCTGCAGCTTGCCCACGGCATTGAGCTTCACCGCGCCGGTGATGCCCGATCCGTTCATCGCCAGCTGGCCGGTGAAGGGGCCGGCATTGGATTGCTGGATGCGGCCATTCATGTCGACCCCGGCGAAGCGCGCCTTGGTCACGTCGATCGTCAGCGGCCCTTGCGCGGTGCGGATCAGGACATTGGCGAAGAAGGGGCCATAGGGCGATCCGCCGGTGGCATCGAGGCGATAGCCGGCCGGTTCGCCATTCAGCTTGGCGACGACATCGGTCAGCTGCACCCCGACATTGGGGCGCGGCGCGCGCAGCACAGCCTGCGGCCGGTCGACCGTGCCGCGCACGGTCAGGAACAGCGGGCCATATTGTTTGGAGAAGGCTTCGGTGTCGAAGGCGACCTGGCCGTTGGTGTCATAGCTGCCCGAACCAGACCTGATTTGGAAATTGGGCGCTGCGCCCTTGAGGCCTGCCAGGGTGAACCTGCCCTCCGGCGTCATGCCGATCCGGCCGGACATCACCGCATTGCCGCCCAGGAAGTCGCGGACCGAGGCATTTTCCCAGCGCGCGGTGCGCACGCCGAACATGCCCGACAGGCCGAAGCCGCCCTTGGGACCGGGGATCAGCTTGACGTCGGTGTTGAGGTTGACGATGCCGACGCCGTCGATCCGATAGTCGTTGACCCGGCCCTTCAGCGCGCCGCGGTAGATGGCGTTGTCGAGATCGGCGAGGATGATGGCGGTGGCGTCGATCTTGTCGCTGTCGAGCTTGAGATTGTCGCTGATCAGCTTGCCGCCGGCATAGGCAAAGTCGCCCTTCACCCGCAAATTGGTCATCAGGCCGCCGGCGGCGGCATTGAGGCCGGTGACGCGCTTCGCGGTCGCGTTGACGGGGATGCGGATGCGATCGGCGTCGATCACGGCGCGGCCGCTGGCCTTCAGATTCTCGATGCCGGTGGCGTCGAAGGCAAGGGACGTGGCGCTGATGTCATAATCGATGAAGGGCGTCGCCATCGGCCCGTCGAGGATGATCGAGGCACGGACATCCTTGCCCTTCACCTTGTCCATGAAGGCGCCCGGTTGCAGCAGCGCGGCATTGATCTTGAGCGCGCTGAATGTGCTCTTGCCCAGGTCCACCAGACCCTGCGCATCGGCCGACATGGCGGGCGAGCGCAGCGACCCTTTGAGGTTGACGCGCCGTTCGTTGAGGCCGGCGAACAGGTCGACGTCGAGCTGCGGCCGCGTCAGCCGGTCGGCAATGTCGCCATAGACGAGGCCGGGGCGCAGCGGCCCCTTGGCGGTGAAGCTGCCGTCGCGGGCGGCGAGCGCGATATTGGCCAGTTCGCCCCTGGGCGTGGTGGCGATCAGCTTGCCGTTCCAGGCCTGCCAGGTGCCCTTGCCGTCGAGCGAGGCGGTCATGCCGTCGGGCAGGCCGCTCATCGCCGCGATCACGCCGCCCTTGGGCGCGGTCAGCGTGCCGCTCATCGCCAGGCGATTCTGTGCCGGCACCGCGTCCAGCTTCGCCTGCAGCCGGTCGCCGCTGTCGACCACCGCATTGGCGGACAGCTGGGCGCGGCCGTCAGCGATATGGACGACGCTGTCGATCGCGATCTCGCGCTTCTGGCCGATCACCGGCTTGGCGAGCAGGAAACGGTCGAGCCGCATCCGGTCGACGTCGATATCGAGGTCGGGCAGGATCGGCGCATTGGGATCGGTCGGGGTCTGGTTGAATTGCGGGCTGCGCGCCAGCACCACCAGCGGGCTTTCCAGATTTTGCACCGAAATATGGTTCTGGAGGTAACGGAACGGGCGCCAGACGACATGGACCCTGGGGCTGACCGCGAACACGCCCTTGGGATCGCGCAGGATCAGGTCATGGATGGTCATGTCGCTATAGATCGATCCCTCGATCCGGCCGACCTCGATCCCCATGCCCGATTCCATCTTGAGCGCGGCGATCTGCTTGATGAGGAAGCTCTTGCCCGGCTGGGTATCGAGGAACAGCAGCAGCCCCGCAACCAGCACCACGAGCCCGACGATCAGGCCGGCCAGACCGATGGCGATCTTCTGCCACAGCGGGCGGCCCCGGCGGATCACCACGGTCTCGGTCGCTTCGGGCGCGGGGGGAGGAGTATTGTCCGCCATCAGAAGGCCTGTCCGATACCGATGTAGAGGGCGAATTTGGATTCGCCGGGCTGGCGGTTGATCGGCATGGCTATATCTGCGCGGAAGGGTCCGAAATTGGTGTAGAAACGTCCGCCCAGGCCCACGCCATAGCGGATGTCGGAAAATTGCGGGATCTGGCTTTCATAGACCTGGCCCGCATCGACGAAGGCGACGACGCCATAATTGCCGAAGCGATAGCGGCCCTCGACCGCGAATTCATTGACTGATCGGCCACCGATCGGATCGTTGTTCGCGTCCTTTGGCCCCAGTTCCTGATAGCCATAGCCGCGCACCGATCCGCCGCCGCCGGCATAGATGCGCCGCGAAGGGGCGACATCGTCGCGGGCGACGCCGTTGATCGTGCCGATCTTGGTCCGCGCCGCCAGCACGAAACTGTCGGAAATCGGATAATAGCCGGCCAGATCGAAACTGGCGCGGACATAGGGCGAGACATTGCCCTGCAACGACGCTTCGGGCGATACGCGCAGATTGGCGCGAAAGCCGCTGGTCGGGTTGAGCAGGTCGTTGGAGCGGTCATAGCCGACCTGTACCGGCAGGGCGCCGATGAAATAGGTCAGCCGCTTGTTTTCGCCGCTTTCGTCGATCGTGGTATTTTCGTTCGAAAGCAGGATTTCGCCGCCATAGGTATAGGTCCAGCGCTTCTGGAAGATCGGTGTGGACTGGCGCGACCAGCTGGCATTGAGGCCCAGGGTGAAGGCTTCATAGGCGTCATATTTCTGATGGTTGACGCCGGCGCCGGCCTGGAAGGTCTTGTCGCGCTTGCCCGCATTGGACCGGCGGAAGGTGCCGGATACGCCCTGTTCCTGGGTGCCGGCGATGACGCTGGCGATCAGGGCGCCTTCGGGCGGGAACAGGTTGCGATGGGTCCAGCTGCCTTCGGCGCGGAAGCCCTGTCCCGTGCCATAGCCCAGTTCGCCGGCCAGCCGCCGGGCCGGGCCGGCTTCCTGATCGACATGCAGGTCGACATATTCGGTGCCATCCGGGCCGGGCTCGCCGGTCTGGACCGGATCGACCGCGACGCTGGCGAACAGGCCGGTCGCGACCAGCGCCTTGCGCAGATCGTCGACCTTGCGGCTGTCATAGAGGTCGCCTTTGTCGAAGCGGGCGATCACCGCCATATGGTCTGCGCCGAACGCCTGCTTCTCGCCGCTGGTGGTGATGGTGCGGAATGTGCCGCGCGGGCCCGGCTCGACCGGCAGCGTATAGTCGCCGGTCACGGTCGCGGGATCGAGCAAGATGTCGCGGTCGCCGATCCTGGCGAAGGCATAGCCCTGTTCCGGCAGCTTGAGCGCGACATTGGCCTCCGCCGCCTCGACCGCAGTGGCGACGATATAATCGCCGGTCTTCAAGGTCAGGCTGTCGCGGATCAGGCCGGGCGGGATGGTCTCGGGCGCATGGATGACGATCTCGCCCATCTTGTAGCGCTTGCCCGGCGTCACCGACAGGATCGCCTTCAGCGTGCCATCCTGCTGCTGGTCGAGCGAGGCCAGGGCGGTGGCATCATAATAGCCCTCCGAATGGAACAGCCGCACCGCCAGTTGCTCGTCGGCCTGGGCGCGCTGCTGCACCATCGATGCGGTCTCGGCCTTGCCCTTGCCGTCGACCAGGGCGGATGCGGCACGGAACTCATCCTCCAGGCCGGTCTTGCCGAAACCGTCGAACTGGGTCGCGTAGCGGACCTCGGGCGTCTTTTCATCGCTGTCATCATCGGCGACATTTTCCGGCACGGTCACGCTGTCGAGCGCGGGCAGCGGCTGGGCCAGTTCGGTTTCGACCGGCGGTTCGGTGGCGGGGGGCAGTTCGGCGCTGGTCGCGGGCGTCGTGCCGCTGGTCGGCGCGCTGCCCTGGGCACTGCCCTGGGCCGGCATCTGCTGGTCGAGCCAGTCGTCGATCGAGGGCAAGGGGGCCTTGCTGTCGGTCCCGCTATTGCTGGCCTTGTCGTCGACGCTGCCGGCGCCGGGCAGGCGCGCGTTGAACTCGTCGTCGGGCAGGATCGGTTCTTCGTCGGCGGGCGCTGTGGTGCTGGGGGCGCTGGCCGGAACCGTCTGCGCCATCAGGGGCAGGGGAGAGGCGGCTGCCATGATCATGCCCAGCGCATGCCGAACATATCTCGCCTGCCGCTTCTTCATCTGTCTGCGATGCCCCTTTCGCACCGGGCATCCCATATGTCCGGCAAACAGGCAATACGCCCAATGACTTGCAACGGTTCCGCCTGCGTGACGATTTCGCCCGGCGGCGCGGCGCTTCCATCGGTGCCCCCGCCGGTCTAGAGCCGCTTCATGACATTTGCGCTCAACATCACCCGTTCGATCACTGGCCAGCCCTGGCGCTGGCGCGGCCTGGGGGCGGACGCGCGTTCGCCCGGCTATCAGCCCGACGATCTGGTGGCGCAGCTGCTGCTGGCGCGCGGCTGTCCGCCCGACGGGGTGGAGGCGCATCGCAATCCCACCATCCGCCATTTCATGCCCGACCCCAGCCTGTTCCGCGACATGGATGCGGCGGCCGAACGGCTGGCCGATGCAGTCCAGCGCGGCGAGGATGTGCGCATCTTCGGCGATTATGACGTCGATGGCGCGACCAGCGCGGCGCTGCTGATCCGGTTGCTGCGTGACATTGGCCTTGATGCCCGGCCCTATATCCCCGACCGGCTGATGGAAGGCTATGGTCCCTCGGGCGAGGCGCTGGTGCGGCTTGCGGGGGATGGCGCGCAACTGATCGTCACCGTCGATTGCGGCGCGCAGGCGTTCGAGGCGCTCGACATGGCTAAGGCGGCCGGGGTCGATGTCGTCGTCGTCGACCATCATAAATGCGCGGCGGCGCTGCCGGTGGCGCTGGCCCTGGTCAATCCCAACCGGCTGGACGAAAATGATGCTGCGGCCGTCCATGGCCATCTCGCCGCCGTCGGCATGGCCTTCCTGCTGGGCGCGGCCTTGTTGCGGACGCTGCGTGCGCGGGGCTGGTTCGCGACCCGGCCGGAACCGGCGATCATGGAGTTGCTCGACATCGTTGCGCTCGGCACCATCGCCGACGTCGCGCAGCTCAAGGGGCTCAACCGCGCCTTCGTGGCGCAGGGGCTCAAGGTCATGGCCAAGCGGCGCAATATCGGTCTCGCCGCACTGATGGACGCCAGCCGTCTCAATCGTGCGCCGCTCTGCCATGATCTGGGCTTCGCGCTCGGGCCGCGCATCAATGCCGGCGGGCGCGTCGGCAAGGCGGATCTGGGGGTGCGGCTGCTGACCACCGAAGATCCGGCCGAGGCCGCGCGAATCGCCGCCGAACTGGATCGGTTGAACGAGGAACGGCGCGCGATCGAATCGATCGTGCAGGAACAGGCGGAGGCCTTGCTGGCGGCGCAGGACAATCGCGCCGTGGCGCTGGTCGCCGGGCCCGGCTGGCATCCCGGCGTCATCGGCATCGTTGCCGGGCGGCTCAAGGAACGGGCCGGCCGTCCCGCCATCGTCGTCGCGCTGGACGAGGATGGCGTGGGCAAGGGGTCGGGCCGCTCCATTTCCGGCGTCGATCTGGGCGCGGCGGTGCTGGCGGCCAAGGATAGCGGCCTGCTGGTCGCGGGCGGCGGCCATGCGATGGCGGCGGGGCTTACCGTGATGGCCGACAAGGTCGATGTGCTGGCCGACTTCCTGGACGATCGCCTGTCGGCCGCCGTCGCCCGTGCGCGGGACGAGCGGGCGCTGCTGATCGACGCGGTGCTGGCGCCGGCCGGGATCAATCCCGACTTCGTTGCCGCGATCGAGGCGGGCGGCCCCTATGGCGCAGGCTGGCCCGCGCCGTTGATCGCCGCCGGGCCGATGCGGGTGATTCGCGCCGATGTGGTCGGCAATGGCCATTTACGGGCGATCATGGCGGGCGATGATGGCCGGTCGATCAAGACGATCGCCTTCCGCCAGGCCGAGTCGGAACTGGGGCAGGCGATTCTGGGTGCGCCGCGTGACCGTCGCCTGTGGGTGGCGGGCCGTGCGAAGATCGATGACTGGGGCAGCCGACCCGCCGCAGAGCTGCATCTGGAGGACGCCGCCTGGGCGGATTGAGAAAGATTGCAATTTTCTTGGCGTTAGGGGGTTGACCCTTTCGCCGGTCCCGCCTAATTGCGCCCTCGCTTCGCAGCGCTGCCACGGCGGCGACAACGAACGGCCCCTTCGTCTAGCGGTTAGGACGCGGCCCTTTCACGGCTGAAACACGGGTTCGATTCCCGTAGGGGTCACCATATTTTTCAATGGCTTAGGCGACCGCCTGAGAAAGTTGTCAAATATAGGTCAAATAAGCATGCAGGAGCATGCTGGGAAAATCTGACACGCCTGTGGATTTCCTTTTTCAATTTTCCCTATCGGTAGTGTCTCGGTCTGCGCTTGGTCTGAGCTGGAAATTTCTGATTCCCTTTCCTCCGCTCAGGTAATCGGCGAGCAACTCTGCCTTGGCCGCACGCCACATTCTTCGTCGCTCTGCTTCCGGCTCGGGCGGCAGGATCATCGAGAATGGACTGGTGGAACGCAGCATCGCCCCGGTCGGGGACTTCTGAAGCATATAGGCGATGATCTCATCGATGGATCGCCTCAATAGAAAGCGCCATGCCCCGTTTCCAATGGTCGCACGATGGCTTGCCAGCTGCCGGTCATTCTCCGCCTGCGCCTGAATGATGAGGTCCGGATTGGCCCGAAGCGCGGCGACATGACGGCGGGCCAGGATGAGCTTCCTCCTCTCGCCTATGTCGTGCGCGTTCAGTTCGTAAGACGGTCGTTCCTCAATTTCCCGCGTCCAGTATCGGCAAGGCATATGAGCGATCCCGAAGACGTTGATCTCGGCCGGGGGGTATCCATTTTCGATCAACCAGTCCTGCAGGCTCTGCCCCTCACCAAGAGTGAGGGGCTTGGGAAAGCCATAGCGCCAGCCATGGGGCGGATCGATCATCGTCACTTTACGCATGAGCCGCCCTCTTTCTGAAAGCTGATCAAGGCGTTCCATGCATCATGGCAGCCACTATCCGAACAGACGTCGCGGGCCTGGCCGGTAAACCCATTCATCGACAGCCGGCGTGCCGGGAGCAGGATATGGATGTGAGCGGCATTTGATGAACCCGCCAAATAGGGCAGATGGAGTACCATCAGTGCGGCCAACTGCTCCTGACGGACAAAGTAGCTTCGCACCCATGCCCGCACCTGCTCCCATCCCACATGCGGTGGCTGATCTGATGGCAGTGTCAGGGTGAATTGGGCGTATCCGGTCCGCTCAGCCCCGGGCAGCATCGCATCGTAGCGCTGCAGGAGATAGCTGAGGTCCATATATTCACCGCTGGCTGCGTCAGGCAGCAACAGATCATGACGCGATGCCTTGTGCCCGGCAGGCGTCAGCTTTGCCATAACCATGTCGGCTATTCCGGCACGATGGACATCCTGCTTGTAGAAGTAGCGGATATATTTGAAGCTGCCGTCATCGGCAGGATCCAGCGTGAAGCAGGACAGCATCTCCGGCTGATCGGCCGTGGCAGGCTTTGATTTGGCTTTGCTCATGCCGCCTCCTGCCACTGCGTGCTGGTCTGCGCCGCCAGCGAGAGACCGGCTTCAAAGCGCCGGGCATCGGGGCAAGGCGCATGGGTGGAGAATTGCAGGCCGCGCCGGTGTGCCAGGATGAATGGCTGATCGACTTCATCGGGCGGGCAGAACCAGTAGCGGTCCTTAAACCATGCGCGCTGATAGCCGGTAAACCACTGATCGTCTTTGCAGCGGTAAATGTCGTATTTCGCGACTGGACCAGAGAAGCGCGCGAGCAGCAGGTCCATGCCATACTGCCGGGCGACTGCGCTAACGTCATACAGCCCAATGTTCGGACCGGTCCGGGTCCCGACGATCAGGAGATTGGCGCCTTCCAGTAGCACGCCATGCCGCGCGCCCGGGAAGCGCTGCTCCGGGCTGAAGTCGATCGGCCCGCCAATATCCGCCGCCAGCATCATGATGCCGCGATAGGTCGCGGCTTTGATCCACGGCAAGCCGTTCGCGCTCCCGAAGGAGCGCGGTGTAACATTATTCTGCATTTGTAAGACTTTCGCGTTGAGGGCGCGCGGCAGCCGAGCGGTGCCGCGCCTTGCCCTTTTTTCATTCCATTTTTGCTCAGCTGCCTGAGCCACTTCAAACTTGGCCTTCGCCGCAGCGGCGGCGCCTACTCGTCCGAGATGTCCACCGACTTCATGTAAACCGTGACCACCGGCGGCCTTTCTGGCTTGGAAAAGCCGGCGCCGTGGACCGGACAGAGGGTGGCAACGATGCGATTACGCATCAGCATTTCACCCGGATCGCCGCATTTTTGGCAGGTCACCGCGGACCGCTCTTCGGCTGCGGCGATATAGGGTTGTGCTTCGGGAACCCTGGGCTCGAGATGAACCCGGAGCGATCCGAATTTTTCCTTGGCGTCGGCCACGCAGGCCGCGATGCCGTTCGCCGCGAGATCAGACAGCAGGTCGTGGTAGAGTTGCGCCCAGCCACCTGGCAGGTTGTCCAGCCATTGGAGATTGTCGTTCCCGCTCATGCGTAATGTCCTCCGATGGTCAATTCCCAGTGCCGCCTGGCGGTCCAGAAGCCGAGCCGTTCTGCTTCTGCGCTTGACCAGGGCAGAGTTGGCAGCGGACGAATGCCGCTGTGATCGGCCATGAATGCCCGCATCTCGTCGCCCCCATCAGGATTTGTGACCAGGTGCATCGGTCCGCCGGGTTCCTGAAGCCACAGCCAGAGGCCTGTGAAGATCTGGACCTCACCATCACGGCACAGCAAGAGCGTAATATAGTTGCCGGCCGGCTTCCCTGAGCTTTGGCTCGGCTCGACCAGGAGAAGATCAGTTCGGCACTCGGCAACGGCCTTGATGAGTGCGGTGAGCGAGAGCTTCTTGTTCCAGTGCGCCATTACGATGTTGGCGCGTTCGACATATTCGAAGTCGGCCAGCACTGGCGGCATTATCGATGTGCAAGGTTCGGCCGTCCAGCAGACCATCCCGGCGAATGCGCGAGCGGCTTCCTTCGCAAGCGCGGTGCGCTTGCGGTCTTCTTCACTGACATAGATCATTTGAGGTGGGTTCTTTCTCTCCGCCCTGCGGCGGCTGCGGCCGTCAGGGTGAGGATGAAATTTTCATTTCAATAATTGCAGCCACCTGCTGCTCTTCAAACCTTCGCATCTTAACGGCCCGAATTGGCCGATTGCAGAATGTCCGGTGCCGAGCTGGATGATGGGGATAGAAGACATTCCCCCGGCCTCGGTTGCCGATCAACTGAAGCTGTTCATGAAGCGAATTGCGGATGGCCGCTTTAGATGGAAACTTTCATTCCACAAAGCGCACTGGAGGTTCGGCAGTTGGCCGACCCTTAGCAGAATTGGCCTCCGACACTGAGGTCACGGTGGCAACGAAGTTTCGCACCGGCGTCGACCGGCTCGCGCGCGTATGTGCGATGGCGAGTGCGGCGCTGGCTTTCACATCGGCGATGCCGCGATAGGCGACGCCTTGGAGCGCGAGCTGTTGCATCGAGGCAGGCACTATCGAGACACCCGCGGCCGCTGCGACCAGCGACAACACCGACGCGATCTGCGGTGCTGATTGTCCGAGCGTTGGTTCAAAACCGGCCTGGCGGCAGGCGTCGATCGCGGCATCATAGAGGCTCGGCCCCATGGCGCGCGGCGTGAGCAGCATCGGGTCCGCGGAAAGATCACCCAGCGGGATGCACCCGCGTTTGGTCCGGTTGAGCGCGGGATGACCAAGCGGCACGGCGAGAACCATCGGCTCGTCCGGCAACGTCCGAGTGGCAAGGTCCTCCATCGGTTCCCCACCCGGCCGCAGGAACGCCACGTCAATGCTGCCGTCGCGCAAGCCGGTCAGCAGCGCCGTGGTGTTGCTTTCCTGAAGCGACAGGTCGACGCCGGGATAGGCATCGCGGAACCGGCGTATGGACGAGGCGACTACCGGGTTCATCGCCGCCGAACTCGTGAAACCGACGCGCAGCGCGCCGATCTCGCCGCGTCCCGCCCGTTGTGCGGCGCGCACGGCTGCTGCAACCTGATCGGGGATGCGACGCACCGCCTCGAGAAAGGCGTCTCCTGCTGCGGTAAGCTCTGCGCCATGCGGCAAGCGGTGGAATAGCGGCGTGCCGATCTCGGCCTCCAGGTCGCGGATTTGCTGGCTTAGCGGCGGCTGACCGATCCCCACCCGAGCGGCCGCGCGGGTAAAGTTCAGCTCTTCGGCGACTGCCAGGAAGTAGCGTAGGTGACGTAGTTCCACGGTATCTCCAAAAGCTATCAACAAAGCCCGTGGGATATATTGGACGAACGGGTCGATTATCGCCACTTCAATCGTATGACTACGTCCACCCTGTTGCGGTCGGTCCCGATCGAGGGGGCCAGCAATGCCGCCGCTCAATCCTTGCCTGTCGAAGGATTCGAGCGCGGCAGCGCGCTGTACCGCCGTACGAGCTTGGCGCTGTTCCTGGGGGGATTCGCGACCTTCTCGTTGCTTTACTGCGTGCAGCCGCTGCTGCCTGAGTTCGCACGTGACTATGACGTCGCTCCCGGCGTCAGCGCGCTGGCGCTGTCTCTCACCACCGGCGCACTGGCGGTGGCAATCTTCATCAGCGGCGCGGTGTCGCAGATGCTGCCCAGGCGCGGTCTGATGTTGGCTTCAATGGTACTGGCGGCCGCCTGCAACCTCGCTGCGGCGCTGGCTCCGAGCTGGTCGCTGCTGTTGCTCGCCCGGTTGGCCGAAGGCGTGGTGCTGGGCGGCGTGCCGGCGGTGGCGATGGCGTACCTAGCCGAAGAAGTGCATGCGCGCGACCTCGGCAAGGCGATGGGGCTGTATGTCGCGGGCACGGCATTTGGCGGCATGGTCGGCCGCGTCGGCATGGGGCTGCTGGTCGAGTGGAGTTCTTGGCGTGTCGCCATGGCGCTCCTGGGCGCGGCGGGGCTGGTCGCGGCACTGGGCTTCGCACTGCTGCTGCCGGCGTCCGTCCGCTTTGCGCCGAAGCGCGGGTTCGATGTGCGCGCGCATGCGCGGCTCTGGACACGTCACCTGCGCCATCGCGATCTGTGGCGGCTGTTCATGATCGGCTTCGTGCTGACCAGCGTGTTCGTCACCCTGTTCAACTATGCCGGCTTCCGCCTTTCGGCCGCACCCTTCGGGCTTGGACAGACCGCGATCAGCCTCATCTTCCTCACTTACATTTTTGGCATCTGCGTGGCGCCGGTCGCGGGCTATGTCTCCGATCGCTGGGGGCGCAAGGCGCCGCTGGCGGGTTCGTTGGCGATAATGGCTGCCGGCGCGCTGCTGACGCTGCCGGCGAACCTGCTTGCGATCGCGGTCGGCATCCTCATGGTCACGGTAGGCTTCTTCGCCGCGCACGCCATAGCCAGCGGCTGGGTCGGGGCGCTTGCAGGCGATGCCAAGGGCCACGCCTCCTCGCTGTACCTGCTGCTCTATTATGTCGGATCGAGCGTCACCGGATCGGCCGGCGGCTGGTTCTGGCAGCACGCCGGATGGGTTGGCGTGGTCGCATTGACCGTCGTGCTTGCAGGAGTCGGCGGGGCGCTGGCGCTGACGATCGACCGGGGCGGGATCAATGTAGCACTGGCTGCCATCAAGGAAGGACGCTAATGATGGGCGATAAAAGAACGGCCGATCATGCACTTGCCACTTATGGCACTCTTGCGCCAGGTCGTCCCAACGCACACCTGCTCGACGGACTGCGAGGCCGCTGGACCCATGGCATGGTGCGCGGCCGGTTGATTGAGCAGGGCTGGGGTGCGGCGATGGGCTATCCGGCGATCGTGCTTGACGCGCAAGGTCCGGAGGTGGCGGTGCATCTGTTCGTCTCCGCTGACCTGCCCGCGCACTGGGCGCGGCTCGATGCGTTCGAGGGCGATGGCTATCGCCGCTCGCCCGTCGAGGTCACGACCGCGGACGGCTCGGTATGGGCGAGCATCTACACAGCAACCGACTGATGGCCGCGATGACGAAGCGCGCAGTTCCGGCGGCCGCCTTCGCGAAACAGGATTAGAAGGAGCGACACAACACATGCAGGTCAAGGCGATCGACCACATCGTATTCAACGTGGCAGACGTGGAATCATCCGCCGCCTGGTACGCCCGCGCGCTGGGCATGACCCGGCACGACGCGCTTGCCGACGACGGCTCGACGCGCACCAGCATGGCCTTCGGCGCCAACAAGATAAACCTGCGTCCGGTCACGGCTTCGCAGGAGGCGTGGTTCACCGCGCGCGCGCCGCAGGTGGGCAGCGACGATCTCTGCTTCCTCACCGACATGGCCCCCGATGCGGTCGCCGATCACTTCCGCTTCCTCGGCATCGCCATCGAGCAAGGGCCGGTGACTAAGAAGGGCGCGCAGGGGCCGATCCGCTCGGTCTATGTCCGCGATCCCGACGGCAATCTGATCGAGGTGTCCTCGTACGAATGCTAAATGACCGAGCCACAGGGAAGACGTCGATGACCGAACGCCGGCAAGTGGACGCAAGCGCAACCGTGTGGATGGTCGCGCTGTGCGCGATCTGGGGGTTGCAGCAGGTCGCGATCAAAGCGGCCGCGCCCGCGATGGCCCCGGTCGCGCAGGTGGCCTTGCGCTCGGGCGTGGCGGCGCTGGTCGTGCTCGTTCTCGTGCTGGCAAGGCGCGAGGGCGCGGCAATGCGCGGGGGCGCCTGGCGGCCGGGGCTGGTGGTCGGACTGTTCTTTGCGCTGGAATTCCTGTTCGTCGCCGAAGGGCTACGCTTCACCAGCGCGTCGCACATGGCGATCTTCCTCTACACCGCACCGATCTTCGCGGCAGTGGGCTTGCATCTGCTGTTGATTTCCACTGAGAAGTGACCCGGGTTTTCCATCGAGAAGTGACCCGTC
>ERZ1292623.1091-Hain-H51-01um-R1-1091-length-26961-cov-15_pt2 | contig 22546 bp, 29 predicted proteins | sample MGYA00564398_ERZ1292623 | MGnify/ENA primary metagenome ERZ1292623 (study PRJEB36523, sample SAMEA6512633) | groundwater metagenome | collected 2019-01-07 | study: AquaDiva: Metagenomics assemblies of 32 groundwater samples | reverse complement strand
ATAATTTTGATTTTGGCGAGAATAGGACTTTAAGGATAGATTACAATACTGCTCCTGTGATTAATGACCACTACCCTAATATTACTAATGTGACGATTAATGAACCAGCCAATCAGACATTTAATATTAGCTATAGCGATAGTGATGGTGATAGCTTGATTGTTGGGTGGTATAAGAATGGAGATTTGGTTGATAGTGACTATATGTATGAGTTTATTGGAAGTTATTCAAGTAGCGGAGAATATAATATCACTGTGAATGTCTCAGATGGCAGTTCTGCTGATAGTGTAACGTGGAGTTTTATTGTAAATAATGTAGAATATTGCGGAGACGGAATTAAAAATAGCACTGAAGAATGCGACGGAAGTGATTTTGGTGGCTTAACGTGCAGCAATTACGGCTATAATTCTGGAAGTTTGAGTTGCAACAATTGCGTGATATCCATTGGTGGTTGTGCTAACTCTACTAGCGGTGGCTCTGGAGGTGGTGGAGGGGGCTCTGGCGGAGGAGGGACTCCTATTTCGCAGACTACTGAAGAAGAAAAATTACTGCAAGAGGCTACCGCTGAAAGAGATACAAGCGAAGGAAGCGGCGACGTATTTGAGGCATTTAGCGAGGAACAGGATATTGAAAGAAGCGCTGGTGGAGAGGAAACAGTGCAGAGTGAAATAATTGAAGAGAGCAGTATAAGTGAAAAGAATACGGGAAAATTTGAGTTAAATAACATTATAATGCTAGTTATTGGTGGGATTATACTTGTTGGAATTTTAGTATTGTTTATTAGAAAGGAGTGGAGGTATATTAGATCAAGAAAGTAGTATTTTGGTCTTTATAAGGTTTATAGGGATGATTTTTAATAAAGAAAAGCTTTATATACAATGTATTTGCTTTATTATTTAGTTGAGAGAAAAATAGAATAAAAGACTTTATCGTCTTTTTTCTCATGAAGGTGAGAGAAAATTAAATCTCTATTGCCAAGCTTAAAGGAAAATAAAAGGTATATTTTATATGAAATTTTATCCAATGTTAAAATGGAGGATCATAAAATTTTTTTAGAAGAAGAAATAAGAAGATTTATAGGAGATTTAGGCATTGCTAAGGCAGGCATAAGATTTTTGAAAAATAAAAATAATCGAGGTATCTTACAGGCCAACAACAAGTCTCTGAATGAAGTAAAAGCTGCGTTGGCACTAGTTGAGATGCATAATATCAGAACTGTTAGAGTTTCTGGCGTGCTTAATAAATTAGTGGAGGCTATGTAAAGGAGGTAGAAAGATGCAACCACAATTATCACATCAAGCTATGGGATATGATAGGACTAGTACTATGTTTAGTCCTGATGGAAGATTATTGCAAGTAGAATATGCTAAAAAAACTGTTAAGCAAGGAACAAGCACGATTGGGGTAGTGTGTAAAGATGGAGTTGTATTAGTTGCCGATAAAAGGGTTGTTGAGAAGCTTATAGTTCCTAATAGCGTGGAAAAAATTTTTCAGATAGATGCGCATATTGGTGCGGCTGCTTCTGGCATAGTCAGTGATGGAAGGATTTTAGTTGAAAGGGCCCAGATAGTTGCCCAGCAGCATAGGGTTACTTACGATTCTCCTATAGATGTTCAGAGCATTGTTAGGGATATTTGTGATTTGAAGCAGAATTTTACACAATGGGGTGGTGCTAGACCCTTTGGAGTAAGTTTATTATTCGGTGGCGTTGATGACTTTGGCGAAAATGGTTCTCCTAGATTGTTCTTGACAGATCCAACCGGGATCTTCTTTGAATATAAGGCTACTGCTATAGGCGAGTACGACAGTGAAATAAAAGAGATTCTCGAGAATGAATACAAAGAAAATATGAGTGTGCAAGACGGCATCAGGCTTGCTGTCAGGACCTTAAAAAAAGTACTTGGAAAAGATTTTGATATTGATAGACTAGATGGCGCCGGTGTAATGATTAAGGAGAAGAAATTTTTTAAGATTTCTAAAGAAATGTTTTCTAAAGCTAAGTAAAATGATAGATGTTGATAAGGCAGTTATGGCTAAATTGAAAAAGGAAGGAAAGATTTTTGAGATTTTGGTTGACTGTGATAAGGCGTTGGAATTGAGAAAAGGAAAAAGTGTTTCTATGGACGATATTTTAGCAACAGATGAAATCTACAAGGACGTAAAAAAAGGTGAGAAAGCAAGTGAGCATGACTTATTGAAATTATTTAACACGAGTGATCCTTTGATCATCTCTAAGGAGATTATATTGCATGGCGACGTTCAGTTGACCAGAGAACATCTGGCTAGAGAAAGAGAAGAAAAGAAAAGACGGATTATTAATATTATTCATAGGAATGCTGTTGATCCAAAAACTGGGCTGCCTCATCCGCCACAAAGGATTGAGAATGCGATTATTGAAGCACGGGTGCATATTGATGAGAACAAGAAAGCTGAGGATCAGGTTGAGGCTGTACTAAATAAGATAAAGCCGATTATTCCTATTAAATTTGAGAAAAAAAGAATGCAGGTTATTATTCCTCCGAAATATGCTGGGCAGAGTTACCATGTGTTTAAATTTTATGGTGGCCATAAAGAAGAATGGCTGAATGATGGCAGCTTAAAGGTTGAGATTGAATTGCCAGCAGGCATAGTGGATGAGTTTTTTGGGAAATTAAACTCTATATGTCATGGAGAGGTTGAGAGTAGAGAGGTTAAATAGCAAGTGCATTAAAATATTTGAAAGGAGCATTAGACAAAATGGGAGAAATAAAAATTAAAGATAAAGAAGTGACAGTACCTGGAGAGGTATTGGCGGTTGGTATGGATTATTTACCAGCTGGAGGAGCGTTTAGAGATAAAGAAGAAATAATAGCCAGCCAGGTTGGGATAGTAAACATTAGTGGAAGATTGATTAAGCTAGTGTCGCTGAACACCAGATACATGCCTAAGAAAGGCGATAGAATAATTGGAAAAGTTGCCGATATTGGGCCGAATGCGTGGTATGTAGACTTTGGGTTTTATAATCAAGGTGCTATTGCTCTTGCAGATGGTAGCCTTGAATATATACCGAGAGGGGCAGACTTGTCCCAATATTATGCTGTTGGAGATTACGTTGTAGCCATTGTAGTTTTTGTTACAAGAGATAATCATGTAAATCTTTCATTAAAGGGTCCTGGGCTGAGAAAACTTAGCGAGGGCAGGATAATAAAAATAAATCCTGCGAAGGTGCCTAGAGTTATTGGAAAAGAAGCTAGTATGATAACTATGGTGAAGAATATGACTGAATGCAGGGTTATTGTAGGGCAAAATGGGTGGGTATGGATATCCGGCTTAGATCTTGTTAAAGAAAGTATTGCGATAGAGGCAATAAATTTGATTGATACTCGGGCACATATTCAGGGTCTGACTGACGAAGTTAAAAATTTTTTAGAGAAAAAATTAGGAGGTAAAAGTGGCGTACAACAAGAGAATTGATGGAAGAAAGTTTGATGAAATCAGGGAAATGAAGGCACAAGTAGGCATTATTCCAAATGCCGATGGAAGCGCCATGTTTCAAATTGGAAAAACTATTGCTTTAGCTGCAGTCTATGGACCAAGAGAATTATTTCCGAAATTTTTGCAGAATTCTGATAGGGGAATCTTAAGATGCTATTACAACATGATGAGTTTTTCAGGCTCTGGCGAGAGAGTAAGACCAGGACCAAGCAGAAGAAGCAAAGAGATTAGTTATATTACTGAGAATGCGCTGCTTCCCGCTTTGAACCTAGAGGATTTTCCCAATTCGGTTGTTGATGTATATATAGAACTATTGCAAACAGATGCCGGGACACGATGCGCTGGCATTACTGCGGCAGCAATGGCATTGGCTGATGCTGGATTTCAGATGAAGGATCTGGTTTCTGCTGCGTCTGTCGGGTTTATTGAGAATAGGCTCATTGTCGATGTGAGTAATGAAGAAGAACACTATGAGAAAGGAAATACTGACATTCCAATAGCAATGATGCCTAGAACTGGCGAGATTACATTACTGCAGATGGATGGCTTTGCTAGCAAGGAGGAGCTAGCTGAGGGCATAATAGTTGCAAAAGCAGTATGCATGGAGATATACAAAGTGCAGCAAGAAGCTTTAAAGGCGAGGTACAAAAAATGAAAGACATTGTAAGAACACACGTTGTTTCTTTATTAAATAAGGATGCAAGGCTAGATGGAAGAAAGTTGGATGAGTATAGGAAATTTACTATAGAGTATGGAATAAGCAGCAAATCTGCTGAAGGAAGTGCTAGGGTTAAGATGGGCGATACAGAAGTTGTTGGCGGGGTTAAATTTTTAGTAGGACCTACGTATCCAGATACCCCCGATAAGGGAACTATAGTGGCAAATGTTGAACTCTTGCCTTTGAGCTCTCCTGTTTTTGAAACAGGGCCGCCCAGCATTCAGAGCATTGAATATGCCAGGGCCATTGTGGATAGAGGGCTTAGAGAAAGCGATGCATTAGACATGAGGAAGCTTTGCATTAAAAGAGGTGAAAAGATGTGGACAGTTATGATTGACGTTTATAGCATAAATGATGCTGGAAATTTAGCGGATGCTATAGGATTAGTTGCTATAGCTGCGCTTAAAGATGCGAAGTTTCCTAAATATGATGCCGAGAAAGACATTATCAATTATGAAGAGAGAACAAAAAAAGGATTGGAGTTAAAATATTTACCTATCCCTATAACTATTGTGAAGATTGGAAGCAAGTTTATAATTGATCCTACAGTAGAGGAAGAAAATGCTGCCGAGACTAGGCTTACTGTAACAACAATAGAGGATGGGAGGGCCTGCGCGATTCAAAAAGGCGGAGAAGGAACATTAACCCCTGAAGATATAGATAAGATGATTCAATTGAGCATCGAAAAAGGGAAAGAATTAAGGAAGTTATTCAAGTAAAATGGAAAAGCCGAAAAAGGACGCTATTGTTTACACAAAATATGAAAAAGCGAGAGTAGTTGGCGCCAGAGCTTTGCAATTGGCTATGGGTGCTCCAATACTGGTTAAATTGGATAAGACTACTTTGGAAAAAATTAAGTTTAGCTCAATTGAAATAGCCAAATTTGAGTTTGATGTTGGAATATTGCCAATAACAATCAAAAGGCCCTTGCCTTTAAAGGCTTAACTTTGTTTTTGTTTTCTGGATTAATTCATTGTTGCATCTGCTGGACTCAAAATAAATAGACATTTAAACCAATTTATTTTATTAAAAATATGGATACAAAAAGAAATGTTTTTCTTTGGATCCTTTATGATTTTGCAAATTCTATCGTTTCCATTATCTTCTTTTTATATTTCGCTCAATGGATAGTAATTGATAGAGGAGTTCCAGATTTGTATTTTAACTTAACATTTACAATTTCAGCAGTCCTTTTACTTTTTACAGTTCCTCTTACTGGTACTTTACTCGATAAGTTTTTAAGAAGAATTACTGGTTTACGCTATGCCACAGTTTTTACAACAGTCTTTTATGGAGTTTGTGCTTTGTTTGCTATATCTAATAATGCGGTCGGCGCTCTTATCTTTTTCACACTTGGTTTATATTCATACTTACTTTCTTTTACTTTTTATACTCCGTTAATAAATGATATATCCAAACAAGAAAAAAGAGGATTGGTGTCTGGTCTTGGTATAAGTGCTAACTATCTCGGGCAGATTACTGGCTTACTAATTGCATTACCTTTATCAACAGGTAGCTTAAGCTTCTTTGGTTCAGCTCCTAGAGCAGAGACACTTTTACCTTCTGTTTTAGTATTCTTTATACTTTCTCTACCGATGCTTGTTTTATTCAGAGAACCTAAAAGACCCAAAGAAAAATTACGGCTTGGTTCAAGATTGAAAGAAATGATAACTGAAACAAAGCTATTATTTTCATTATCTAGTGTAAGTCTGTTTCTTCTTGCTTATTTCTTATTTAATGATGCCATTTTAACTGCTTCAAATAACTTTCCAATTTTTGTTGAACAAGTTTGGGGAGTTTCCGATACTGTAAAAACTTACATTTTGCTCGGGATATTGATTACTTCTGCGCTTGGTGGAACACTATCTGGTTTCACTGCAGACAAATTTGGTCACAAAAGAACTTTAATGTTTATATTAGCAGGATGGGTTATTATTTTACCCTTTATTGGATTTATTAATAACTTTGCTTTATTCGTAACCGCTACAACAATTATGGGTCTTTGGTTTGGTTCTAATTGGACAGTATCTCGTTCAGTAATGGCGTATGTTGCTCCCAAAGGTAAGCATAATTTAGCATTTGCTTATTTTAGTCTGGCAGAAAGAGCCTCTTCATTTATTGGACCAATTGTCTGGGGGTTGGTAGTTACAAATTTGGTTTCAATTGGAAGTTATAGATACAGAATAGCTGTCCTTGCTGTCACAGGGTTTATTATACTCGGTCTTATTGCACTTTCTCGTGTAAAAGACGATAGGAAAGAAAAAGCAGTTCCATCTACTTCTATTATTTCTAATACTTAAACTAGGGATCAGATTTGTTTGTCCTTATAGGGCATCTTGTTGATTCTAGTTATCCAAGTCCCGACAACGCAACAATGCACCGGATTAAAAATCCTTATATAGTCTTTTTGCTTTTTATAAGGTGCATGAATATAAAAAGAATTAAAGCAAAGGCGATACCTAGCTCGTTTGGAGACAAGACTATAGAGGTTAGCGTAAACGGAAAATATACAGGAAGCGCTCCTTTGGGATTATCTACTGGTTCTAGGGAAGTTTTTAATTTCCCTTTGAGCGGAATTCCATTGAGCTTGGTAAATAATACTTTAAATAAGGCATTGAAAGGCTTGGAGCTTAATGAGTTTAATGATTTAAAAATAGTTGAGGATTTGCTGTTTGATTTTGATGGAAGCGAAAGATTAGACAAATTGGGCGGCAATACGGTTGTTGCTTTAGAGTACGCTTTGTTAAGGAGCATAGCCAAAAGAGGAGTTATGTGGAAAATTTTGAATCCTTATGCCAATGAGATGCCGATGCTTATCGGAGAGTGTATAGGCGGCGGTAAACATAGCGGGGACAGCAGTGATTTTCAAGAGTTTTTAGTTATGCCGCATGCTGACACTTTTGCTGATTGTGCTTATGCTAGCCATTATATCTATAAAAAAATTGAAAGAGATTTAAGGCCTATTGGAAGAACATGCACTGGTTCGTGGGTGACCACTTTAGATAATTTAAATATATTAGAGATATTGAAAAATGCTGCTCAGGAAGTTTTTGATAAGTTCGATATACAGGTTGGTTTAGGATTGGACGTTGCCGGTAGCCATATTTATTCTGGTGGCTATTATTTTTATAAGAAAGGCAAACTTGACAGGGAAAAACAGCTAAAGTATGTTAATAGCTTGATTATGAGGTATGGTTTGGAATACATTGAAGACCCATTAGAGGAAAATGATCTTGATGGCTATAGTGAGATTAAGGGTGACTTGATTTGCGGCGATGATTTAGTTGGCGGCAATTTAACCAGACTTAAAGAAGCTGCTGGGAAGATAAATGCTGTTGTTATTATGCCTACGCAAGCTGGCTCATTGATCAAGGTTAAGGAAATTATTGATTATGCTAAAGAAAATAACATAGTTCCTATACTGTCTCACAGAGCTGGAGAAACAATGGATGACACGATTGCTGAATTGGCTGTTGCTTGGAATGTTCCTTATATTAAATGCGGCTTATTCGGCAAAGAGAGAATTAGAAAAATAATCCGGCTAAAAGAAATTGAAAAGGAAATGAGTTAAAAAATATCCTCTGCAATCTTTCTCAATGCCTTTTCGAATTTTTTATTATCCTCAAAGACCCACTGAATTCCTTTTTTTGTTATGATTATCTTGCCGCTGGCTTCTAGATATTCTAAGATAATGTTTAATGTCTGCCTCATTATTTTTTTAGGTACCCTTTCCAATAATTCATTTTTGCTTATTGGTTTTTTTCTTTTTTGCAGATAAACTTCTATCATTAAAATTGTCTTTAAATTCGGATAATGTATTAATTTTTGCCTGAACATAGTATAAGTTTATATAGTGGTTTATATTAATATTTTATTGTGCATCAATATAGTATATAAACTTATATATTATGTAGAATAATGTTACAATTATAAAGTAATTATGAAACTATTTAAATGGGAGTTTGCAAACAATTGTATTTAGTTTAAATAAAAATTGGAGGTGACTAAATAGTGCCAGGGATAGGAGCACAGGATGTTGCTAGTGGTTTATTTACTCCATTACAAGTAACTGTGCAGAGGATTATTGAAGCAGTCCCGTGGATTATTTTTGCTGTAATTGTTTTAGTGATAGGAATATTCGTTGCAGTGATTTTAGGACATGCATTCAGGATAATACTGGATAAATTAAAGCTTGATGCATGGCTAAGAAAGGCACATCTTACTAAAGCAGTAGGGCACAGTGACGTACCAGCGTTGCTCGGAGAGCTATTGAAGTGGTGGATTATTATTGTGTTTTTAGAGCAAGCTGTAGCGCTATTAAATCTTGGCGCTTTAAGTGATACGATTTCTAGATTCGTTGGATGGTTGCCTAGCCTATTAGTTGCGATAGTGATATTCTTGGTAGGATTGGCAGCAGCACACTATGTAGAGATCAGGATTAATGAGCATACAAAACTAAAAGGCATGAGGCTGTCAGCAAAAATATTGAAGTGGATCATCCTTATCTTGGTAGCAATACAGGCATTGGATATAATCAGGGTTGACGTTGGCTTGTTCAAGACAGTGTTTGTAGTGATAATCGGTGCGCTAGCAGGCGGAATAGCATTAGCTTTAGGTATTGGACTTGGACTTGGATTGAAAAAAGAATCAGAAGGAGTGATCAGGGACTTAAAAAAGAACCTCTAAACTAGGGGGGAGTTATTTTTCTCTTTTTTTATTTTAATTTTGAATGATTATTGAGGTCTAGTTAAGCAAAGTATATAAACTAGCTATTTTGTTTTCGCATTTCTTATGGTTAAGACTAGAGATTCTAGATTATTTAGAATAGTTGGAAGAGAGTTGCCTGAGAGAAGATTAAACGGGCTATGGAAACTGTTTGAACTTTGGGATGAGAGATTGTTTATTAACGGGAGACATGCTATTGAATCAAGATATTCTTTCAAGGTTATGTTTGGTAAGCTTCAGGAAGAATTTAGCGAAGCAAGCAGAGCCATGAGCAGTTATAGAAGAGCAAGAGATACCGAGGTAAAAACAGAGTGTGCCTCAAAAACTGCTGATGAAATTGGTGACCTTGTTAATATGGCAGGATTGATGGTGCCGTATCTTAATGAAGATTATCCTTGCAGCTATGATGATGGACATGTTCCGCTGGAGAGAATGATACTCAATATGAGGAGAAGAATGCCAGATTTCAGGAGAGTGCCAATTACTAGTTTTGATTCGGTTAATAATTATAATAAAAAGCAATTATTTGAAATTTGGCTTAGAGAAATGGAAGGTATAGCACAGCAACAAATTTCTCCACACGCACATACTCTAGAAGGCCAGAAAAAAATTAGTAGGGTATTTAATAACAATGTGAGAAAGGCGTTTGATATAATAGATTATAGGAACAGGTTTGATGATAGTGAGTATAAGGAATTTATGAATCCCGATGGCCCCGCTATTGATGCTTTAGGAGATGTAGTCATTAATGGCTTTATTGGAATGAGAGAATTGGAGGGAATAACGTATGAGTATTTTTTAGGAAATATGTGCGATAAGCTAATAAGAAGGGATGAAAGATATAGGCAGACTATAAAAAGACAGAATGGAAAATAACTTTTTCTAGTAAGTTTTATAAATACTTTAAATTGAAAAACCTTTAATGACTACAGAACAAAATCTTTTGGTGGAATTGGATAAGTACCTAAAGGCTGGAGTGCATATTGGAACTAAATTCAGGACTAAATACATGAGTAAATTTATTTACAAGATAAGACCAGATGGACTGGCTGTTTTGAACTTGCAAAAGATTGATGAAAGGATAAGGATTGCGATTAATTTTCTGTCTAGTTATAAACCAGAAGATATTTTGGTAGTTGGCAGGAGGGAAAATAGCTGGAAAGCTATAAATGCGTTTTCAAAAGCTACTGGTGTAAGAGGTATTGCTGGAAGATATCCTCCAGGGCTTTTAACAAATCTTAATTTGGAAAAATTTACAGAAGCCAAGGTTTTGTTAGTGACTGATCCTTGGCCGGATAAAAATGCATTGAGGGATGCTGCTAAATTAGGCATTCCTGTTGTTGCCTTGTGTGATACTAATAATGAGAGCAATTTTATTGATCTAGTTGTTCCATGCAATAACAAGGGTAAGAAGAGCTTAGGCTTGTTCTTTTACATACTTGCTTTAGAGTATTTGAAAAAGAGGAAGATCATTAATAAGGATTCTGAATTTAAATATGTATTAGAAGATTTTGTTGATGAATGATTTTTATTAAAATAAATATGGATTCTCTGGAGGATGGACCTCTACTGCTACAGTCCTTTCTTGGAATTCTTGTTCTATGAATTACATGTGCTCAAACAAAATTTTTGTTTCGTCAATAGGATCACCGATAATTTCCGCTGCTTTGCCTATCGGTATTTTGTTTTGTTTGAATAGATAGTATGCTAATGAGGTTCTAAGATGCCTGTTATTGTTTAACATGGTTCTGATTGCGTCTCTTAAAAATTCTGATAGCGAGTCATAATGACCGATGTGAGCTACTGCATCTAATTTTAGCTTTATATCGTGCGGAACAGTAAAGCTAATTGTTGTTGATTTTGACATTATTGTAGTAATATCATAGCAATACTATATAAATTTTATTGTTTTAAGATATATAATTTTATGATAATACTTTAACAATATTAGGATAATATATGGCCAATATCCTCTAAATTCTGGACAATCTAAGATGCGCAATTGGCTTATTTTTATATGAACCTACCCATAACAAACTTTATATACTAAAAGGGATTGAAATTGAAAAAAATACTATTGTAGAGTGATAATATTGTCAGAATTAGAATTACTAATAAGCGTACAAAGATATGTGGCCGCATTCTTGTTCTTAGTTGTAGCTATATCATGGAGCAGATTAAAAAGATCGGGATTAGGGTACTTATTCAGAAACTTAAATATTATCAACGTTATACTTTTCCTGGGATTCCCATTTATAATCGGGGTTATACCGGCTTTTCCAGAAGGCTATGGATTTTTAATTGAAACTGGAGGCGTGTTTGTTTTAGCCTTATCGCTATTTGTGATTACTTTTAGAGACTTTCATCTTAAGGATACTGTGAGAAGAAAACAGCTAGCAGAATTAGTCGAAAAACCAAAACATCCGATTGCCTTGGAGTTTGCGAGAAAGATAGTTGAGCCTGAAATAATGGTAATAAAAAGCGAGAGAAGGAGGTTTGATAAGTTTCAAAAAAAAGTTCTTGGTGATATAAAGAAGAAGGAAAATGAGCTTGAAAGGAAAATAAAGGCTCACAACGAGAGGGAAGATTTAATAAGGAAGATGGAAAAAGAACTCGCTGACAAGATTAAGAAACTGAAGGAAGAAAAAAAACTTTTTGACAATAAGAAAAAAGAGTTTCAGAATAAGAAGGATGAGTTCTCAGACAAAGAAGAAGAAATTGCTGTTGAAAAATTAAGACTTGAAAAAATAAAAGAAAGGAATAAAAAATTTAGCAAGGAACTTAGAGAGGAAAAACTGCGGTTAGAGAAGGAAGCAAGCAAGATAAATACCGAGAAGTACAGTTTGTCTAAAAAAGAAAAAAAATTAGAGATGCTTGACAAGAAAGAACAGGATATTTCACTTAGGTTGAAAGAGCTAGAGGATAAAGAAAAAGACTACAGAAACAGGCTAAAGGCTTTAGATGAAAAGGAAGAAGAGTTGCACGATGAAAAGGATGAGTTTGCTGTTCAACGAAGAAAATTTGAGATTGAAAGGGAAAAATTAGAAGCAAGCCTTGAGAAGTCTAAAAGAAAAAGGGAGGAACTATTAATAGAGGAGAATAACCTGCAAGAAGAAAAGGAAAGGCTGAAAAAATGGTTAAGAAAATTAGAAGAAAAGGAAAAGCAGCTCGAAATAAAGGCAGGAGAGATGCTTAGAAAGAAAATGGAGAAGAAGTAAGATGATACTAGAAATTTTAATTGCGGTTTTTGGATTTTTAGGTTTTATTTTATTGTTATATACAGTTATACTCTTAATCAGAAGAAAGGAATATGAATCTGGGAGGGTTCTTAAGGGATATAACGTATTGATATTTGGAATTTTGGTACTGTCGCTTACTGTACTTATTAAAGGGATAAAATATGTTTATTTGACTTTTAGCGGAATAGGCGGAGATAGCTTAATCTATTTTGATATTCTGTCCACACTGATTTTATTGCCGATCGTCGGAGCCTCTTTTTTAGCGAGTATGTTTATTTTTAGATCGCTTTGATTTTTTCTTTTTCGGTGCTTTGTTGTAGCCTTTCATAAACGCTTCTTCTTTTGGCGTGATTTCATCGTCTTCTTCTAGCTCTTCTGCAAATTCATCTTCATAGAGGTCATCATTTTCATCATATACTTCTTTGTACGGGTCGGACATAGAAAAAAGAATGATTTTTTGATTTAAAAAATATGTTTTATGGCAAAGTATATAAAGAAAAATAGTTATTTTTTGTACCAAACATGCTTAGGGTCTTAAGACGCTCTAATGGAAAATCAAAAGAGGTGGATATAAGTAGTTTTAGAGAGAATAAAGATCTTTATTGGATTCTATGCAGCAATGCCACTATGAAAGACTTGCACGTATTACATGAAAAAGTCAAGATACCCCTGTATGAATTAAAACATGTTTTAGACAGCCATGAAAAACCAAGAGTAACTAGTAAGGGCAGATATTCTTTATTAATTTTTAGGGGCTTGATTACTGACTCAAAAACTAGGAGGATTACGGCTCCTATAGAGATTTTGGTTGGTAAAAATTTTATGATTACAATAGCTTCTGATAATTTTAACTTTATTACCAAAACTTTCAATGATTTTGATCTGAATGATTGGAAAGCGATTACAAAATTCGGTTTTGGTGCGTTGATTTATAATTTGTTTATAGAGTCATTGAGGGATTTTAATTTATATTTAGAACGTATCCATGACGAGGTTAATGCCTTGGAAGATTCTGCTTTTCATGCACTCGAAAAAGATATCAGGAAGTTGTACGAGCTCAAAAAGAAGGTTATGTTTTTAAGAAAATCGCTAGGACCAAACAAGGATATACTGCTTTCTCTGAATGAAGGGAAGATAGCTTATATTAAGCAAAATGAAATGTTTCATGAGCTTATTGTTGAAATCGATCAAATAATCGGATTTGGGGAGATTATTATGGAGGTAATTATAGGCGTTATGGAGATTTATTTTATTGCAGTTTCTAATAAATTAAACGAGATTTTGAAGAGTTTTGCAGTTATGGCAAGCTTACTCTTAATACCTACTTTAATTGCTAGTATATACGGGATGAATATTGTTTTGCCCTTTGCTGGGCATCCGAATGCTTTTTTAATAGTGATTTCAATTATGGTTATATCCACTGCTACTCTGGTGGTTTTCTTTAATAAAAAGAAGTGGTTGTAGGGTTTATATGCCAATGAATATTGCTGTTTAATTCTAGTTAATCTTTTAAATAACGGTTTTTTCTTTTAGGGAATGAACAGGAAAACTTGTGATTATGAGCTTGGATTTGACAAGATAAACAAATTAATTGATCATGGGTTTAATTCTTCAATCGGGCCGGGGGTAATGCCTATTGAAGCTAGGAAAAACAAATTAAGAGGGATAATTGCTCCTAATTTTTTGAAAGAATCTTCTAGTGCAGCGTTTGCATGGGCTTATAAAGAAATTGCTGAAGCTAAAATGCCTGAAACTTATGTGATCATAGGAAGAGACTTTAATGCAGGTAATAAATTTAGCACTTTTCTTTTTTCCGATTGGGATACTTGCATTGGCAGTGCGAAAGTTGATGTTTTACTAGGGAGGAAATTGATTGCTGGCTGTCCATTATTAAAGAACTCATTTGAAGCTTTTAATGGCAACTCATTTATTGATGTGCATCTACCCTTTTTACAGTATGCGAATAGGAATAATCTGGATAGGCTAAGATTTTTGCCTATTTTGGTTGGAAATGTTACTTATGATGAAATATGCGATTTTGCCGATGTGATTAGTGATTGTAGCAATATTTGCGTAGTAGCCAGCGCTGGCTTAAGCTACTATGGGAAGGAGTTTGATTTTATGCCTTTTGTTCATGCGGTTAAGCAAAATTTAACTGCGATTGATCACGAGCTTTTAAGTTTCATAAAAGAAGTTGATGTTGGCAAGATTATGAATACGGCGCTTAAACGCGGAGCATTTGATCTAAATGTTATTATATTTTTTATGGAGATAATGAAAGGCTTTGGGTTGAGGAAGGGAAAAGTTTTGAGCTATTACAATTCTGGTGATTTTGATGGGTATGATAATGCTGTTGGTTTGGGTGCTGTTGCATTTTAAAGAAAATGGAAGATTTACGTGAGAAATTAATTAAAAAATTTAAACTAGAGGATATTGAAGTGTGCGATACTTTTTTTAAAAGACTGAGAGGATTAATGTTTTTCAAACCAAAAAATATTGCCTTAGTCTTGAATAAAGAAACTAGGTACAAGGCGTCTATTCATATGTTTTTTGTATTTTTTCCTATTGATGTTTATTGGTTGGATAGTAGTTTGAATATTGTTGAAAAAAGAAGATGCAAGCCCTTTAGCATGGCTACGCCCAAGAAGAAAGCCAAATATATAGTTGAATTAAAGATTTAGGATTTTAAATTTTTTATAGCTACGACCACGATAAGCGCCAGAAGAATCCACTGAAGGTAGACAAAGATTTCTTTAAGAACATTAAATGCTGGTTCTAAGATAGAGATATATGAAAGAGCTACACTATCCGTTTCCTGAACGAAATTTACTATTTGTGCTCCCACTAGAACTAGGATAAAGATATCTATAAGCGAAGTGAATGAATTTACAGAGCTTTTGTCCTTTATAAAACTTAAAAGAAAATCATTTAATAAAGGCACTATTTTTGTGATGGCTATGTGACCTGCAATTAGTATGATAATTATTTTTAGGATTAATGTTATCCAGACTTCTGCTCCCATAATACACCTCTTTAATTTTTTAATAAAGTAATAGCATTTAAATCTTTTTTGGTATGATGAGAAATATTAATTCTATAGTGATAAACCTTATAAACCCTTATTTTTGAATGGATGTGAAATGTATGCTTATGGAAGTGAGGAAAGGATAAGAAAATTAACAGAAGTAGAAGATACTGATTCTTCGGAAGAGATAGCAAAAAGGCTTGAAGAGGCTCTTGATATAGCCGAAAGGAATTTTATTGTTTATCCTTTGGATAGCTTCGAGGAGAATGCAGAAAGGATAAGATCTAAGCTTGATGCCTATGATAGGGTAATTGGGGTGTACAAAAAACTGATTAGTGACTATAAACTTAATGTTCCTGATGATGTGAAGGTTATGTTGGGTTTTGATGATAAAGGGTCAATTAGCCCAGAACAGTTATATGTCAAAATAAGAGCCCTTGGTGTTTGCCTGAATATTTGATTTAATCTCAAGAAACCTTTAAAAATACGCAAACGCTTTAATTTGTATGCTTAAATTGCCCGGAAGGGGAAAAGAGGTTAAGAAGCCAGTTAGATTATTTTCTTCTTACAAAAATCTATTTCACTCTATTAGGAGTAGCGTAGCGATTAGGAAAGACATAAAGACTGAAGTCTCTAGCGATATGAAGATTGATAATAGGCTAATAAGTTCTATAAAACTAAGTGGTGTTGAAAAGGGATTCGGGAAGAATGTTGTTTTGAAAAATTTAAATTTTGAGATTCCCCGAGGGAAGATATTCGGGATTATTGGCGTAAGCGGAAGTGGAAAAACGACATTACTCAGATTAATTGTTGGTTATTATAGACCAAATAAAGGGCAGGTGATTTTTAATGATAAAGAAGTTTGGAGACAGAATATTGCGTTGGCAAAGCATTTTGGATTTGCCTCGCAGGAAAATGCTTTTTATGATAATCTCACGGCTGCGGAAAATGTAAGGTTTTTTGGTAATCTATATGGATTAATGGGCGGTTATTTATATTCTAGAGTTGAGAATGCCCTTATGGTAGTTGGCCTGAATGAATATAAGGATATTTTAGCTAAAAATTTATCTGGAGGGATGAAGAGGAGACTGGATGTGGCCTGTGCAATTGTAAATGAACCTAGCATATTGATCTTGGATGAGCCGACAGAGGACTTGGATCCTATTTTAAGAAAGGAGATATTGAATCTTATTAAGAAAATTAATGTCATGGGCACCACTGTTATTTTTACAACGCATCTGCTTGATGAGGCTGAGTTTTTATGCGATCATGTTGCGATTTTGTCCAATCAAACTGTCTTGACTATTGGCGCTCCCGATGAATTAAAAAAGAGATATAAGAGGGGAGAAGAAATACATATTCTTCTCGAAGACAAAAAAAGATATGGTCACTATCTGAAAAGCATCGGGGACGGAAAAACAAGAATTGTTAATGATCGTCTTGTTGTTTATGTTCCAGAAAATAAACGCGCCACTAAAGTTCTTAGAAAAATATTATCCAATATTGAAAAAAATAGGGATAAGGTTATTTATGTAGATATAAGGAAACCAACATTGAGTGAGATATTCACTCACCTAATTGAAAATGCTGAAGAGAATAAGAAGAAATAAAAAAGAAGTTAAGAAAAAAGAAAAGAGGAAAAACGTTAGTCCTTTAGAATTATTATTTATAATCATTAAAAAAAATATAAAATTGATTGTTAGGAGCAGGAGTTCGTCTTTGATTGTATTGTTGGGTCCGTTGATCATTATTTCTCTTGTTGGAACTGCTTATAATACTTCAAATATTTATGATATTAGAGTAGGGGCTTATTCAGATTCTTATAGCGAGCTGGCAGAATCTATCTTGGAAGAACTAGGAAGTAAGCAGTTTTCTGTGGTAAAACTTGAATCTAGGGATGAATGTGAAGCTAGTTTAAAATCAGCTGAGATACACGTATGTGCTCTTATTCCTGCAAATCTTGAATCTGGCGCGAGTGAGCCTATTGAGTTTTTAGTCGATCAGTCAAGAGTAAATTTGGTTTGGATTATTATTGATGCTGTGTCTTCAAAGGTTACATCGAAAACTACTGAGTTAAGCTTGCAAATGACAACAAGCATCTTGAATGCAATAAGCAACAGCCTAGTGAAGATTAGAGAAAATGAGATGAAATTGAATGAGCTGAAAAGTTCAAACATAAATGTAGAGAGTCAAGTTGAGGGTGCTAGTTCTGCTTTGTCTTCAATAAATTTTGATTTGGTCGGTGAAGCGGATATAGGAAAAATAGGCCAAAAGCTTGATGAGGTTATAGAAGCGAATAATTTGAGTTCTGGTACTTTTGATCCAGTTAGAGATACTATTACTAGAATTATAAACAATACAAAAAGTGTGGGTGCAGACTTGGAAAAGGCTACTTTGGACGCACTTGAAAAACTTGGTTCTGCTAAATCTGATTTGGAAAATAGCGAGAGTTCTATAGCAAACGTTTTATCTACTATAGAGGATATCGAATTAGAAATAGAAATCGCTAGTGGTAGAAGTGCTGAATCTATTGTTTCTCCTTTAAAGACAAAAATTACTCCTGTGGTAGCTGAAAAAACGCACCTGAGCTTTTTATTTCCTACCTTGATAGTTCTGGTGGTTATGCTGATGGCGCTGATTTTAAGCAGCAGTTTGGTTATTAAAGAGAAAACAAGTCCTGCCTTATTTAGGAGTTATATCGCGCCGGTCAGGGATTTTGTGTTTATAGTAGGTCATTTTTTGACAAACTTTGTTATACTGACATTGCAGTTGGCGGTAGTTTTGGTTGTTGCTGCGATATTTTTTAAAGATGCTTTATTGGATATATTAATCAAAGTGGTTATTGTTTTAATTCCTGTTGTAAGTGTTTTTATTTTGATAGGAATGTTTATTGGGTATATATTCAAGTCAGAGGAAACTTCTATGTTGGCTACAATAAGTGTTGCTAGCTTGTTTTTATTTTTCTCTAGCACTATCTTGCCTTTAGAGACTTTGCCCCAATCTCTGAAGAGAATTGCAGATTTAAATCCATTTGTGCTAAGCGAGGCCATGTTAAAGAAGATAATGCTATTTAAGGTAGAACTTCTTGGGGTAATTGAACCAGTGTTGATACTTTTAACTTATGCCCTGCTGATGGCAATTTTGGTGTTTATAGTGCAAAAATATAGCAAAACCAGGGCATGATTTATTTAATTTGAAAAGCATTATATACTAATATTTTTTGATTTAATATTATAAAATGGGAATGAAATTGATTGCAGTTGGTGGCTACAATGAAGTTGGCAGGAATATGACTGCGATTGCCATAGACGAGGAAATTGTTATTCTTGATATGGGCTTGTATATTCCTGCTGTTGTTGCGTATGAAGATGTGCAAGAAACCTTAACCAATGAAGAGATGGTTAAAATAAAGGCTATCCCAGATGATAGCATATTGCGTGATAGAAGGCAGGATGTCAAGGCCATTATTATCGGGCATGGACATTTGGATCATCTTGGGGCTACGCCGTATATGGGAAATACCTATGCTCATGCTCCTATTATCGGGACTCCGTATACTATCAGACTTCTTGAAAGAATTTTGAAAGATAAAAAAAGAAGACTTAGAAATGAAAAAATTGTATTAAAAGTAGGAGAGAAAATCAAAATCAATAACAATATAGAAGTTGAGTTTATTAATATTACGCACTCGACTGTTGATTGTGCTTTAGTTGTGCTACATACAAAATACGGACAGATTGTTTACTCTTTGGATTTTAAACTTGATAACCATCCTGTCATAGGAAATAAACCAAACTACGTTAGGATAAAGTCTTTGGATAATGTCAGGGCACTTATTTTGGATAGCCTGTATGCCAAGGATGATGTGAAAACACCGAGCGAGAAAGTTGCCAAAGAAATGCTTAAGGATGTTTTATTGGGCGTAGATAACAATGGAAAAGCGATTATCGTGACTACTTTTGCTTCTCATCTTGCCAGGCTTAAGACTGTAATAGAATTGGGCGAAAGACTAGGACGGAAAGTAGTTTTTCTAGGAAGAAGTCTGAATAGATATGTTAGGGCAGGAGAGGATGTTGGACTAATTAAGTTTTCCAATAAAGTAGAGATTGTTGCTTATGCCAATAAGATAAGCAAGAAATTGAAACAAATCAATAAAGACGGAACTCATAAGTATCTTATTGTATGTACCGGGAACCAGGCTGAGCCTGGAAGCGTATTGACCAAAATTGCTACCGGGAGATTTCATTTTGACTTTAAGAATGAAGATAATGTTATTTTTTCTTGCAGGACAATTCCTGTTGAGGAGAATATTAAGAATAGAGAAAAATTGGAGAATAAACTGAAAAGCTTGGGGTGTAGAATCTTTACCAGCATCCATGTTTCCGGTCACAGCGGCAAAGAGGATGATAGAGAATTAATCAATATGCTGAAACCAAGGAAGATTATTCCTGCCCATGGCGGGAGAGATATTACTATGCCCGGAGCTGAATTAGCTAAGGAAATGGGCTATAAGCTTGGGGAGAGTGTGTTTATTTTGAAGGATGGGGATGTCGTAGATATTTAGTAACTTGATAGTAATTAATAGTAGAAAGATTTATAAATCAGTTAGTATTTTGATGTATAATGGAACTGGATGATATTGTTTTTAGGGCATGCGAATTAGCTTTGGATGAGGGCACCAGCAAAAAATTTGATAGTGGCAATGTCCTTTCTAATGCCTATAAAGGACTTAAGTATGATATTAAGAATAATGCTGATGACTATCTGAGATTAGCTATCTTTACAGGTGTTATTTATTGTGCTCTTTGTTAGATTTCTAAAAATTGCATTTTTCATTATATAAATAGTTATAATCCTATTTTTTTATTATTGGCATATGAAATTCGCCCATTTAGCAGACTGCCATGTTGGTGGCTGGAGAGAAGAAGAATTAAGAGAGCTTAGCATTGAAAGCTTTAGAAAGGCGATTGATATTGCCATTGATGAGAATGTTGGGTTTGTTTTGATTTGCGGCGATTTATTTAATACAAGTTTGCCGCAGATTGAACTAGTCAAGGAAACTGCTTCTATACTGAACAAGTTAAAAGAGAGGGATATTGGTATTTATGTAATCCCTGGCAGTCATGATTATAGCCCTTCTGGCAAAACCATGTTGGATGTTTTAGAGAAAGCCGGTTTGATGCATAATGCTATGAGATTTGAGGATGACAAGCTAATATTTACTGAGGATAAAACAGGGGTAAAGATAACTGGCTTGTACGGAAGGAGAGGAGGATTAGATAGGTTAGATTATGCTTCATTAAAGAAAGAGCATCTGGAAAAAGAAAAAGGATTCAAGATTTTTATGTTTCACACGACATTAGAGGAATTCAAACCAAAAGAGTTTGAAAAAGTGGAAGGCGAGTCATATACAAGCATGCCTAAAGGATTTGATTATTATGCTGGCGGACATGTGCACTATTTATTTGATATTGAAAAAAAAGATTACGGGAAGATAGTCTATCCTGGACCGACATTTCCAAACAGCTTTAAGGAACTTGAGGAATTAAAACACGGAAGCATGTGTATAGTGGATGATAAATTAAATGTAAGAAGGATTCCTATAAAGCTTAAGGATGTGGAGAGTTTGAATGTTGATGTTGATGGTTTGAACGCGGAGGATGCAAGCGAGCATATAAAGAAAGCGCTTGGCAGAAGAGAGGTTAAAGATAAGATTGTGACTCTAAGGGTTTATGGCCAATTAAAATCTGGCAGGGTCTCTGACATAAACTTTAAGGATATTGTTGATAATCTGGACTGCTATGCTTGCATTAGGAATATAAATAAATTAACCACTAAAGAATTTGAGGAATTTTCTGTTGCTGACGGCAGCACAGACGAAATTGAGGAGAGGATTATAAAGGAGCATTTGGGGCAGTTTGAGATTCACGAGGAGGAAAAAATAATTAAGAGACTAATGGAAATATTTGCTGAAGAAAAGCATGAAGGCGAGAGAAATATTGATTTTGAGAAAAGAATTGTTGAGAATGCTATGAAGGCTTTGAGGGATGAAGGCAAGTAACTGAATCCGGATAGTTATTACTATTATTAGTAGCCAAAGATATTTATTCTAGTTTATCTTTAAAATAACTTAAATAACTTAATTTACAAAACAAATGGCAAATGGTTACACAATAGAAGACAATATAATTGTAATAAATAGAGAACTAACTAAGCTAGATATTTTCCTAAGAGATTTTTTAGAAATATTAAAAAGGCATTCAGATTATTTAGTTGTTAGTGGTTATGTGAGCATATGCTCTGGAAGAACCAGGGCTACGGAAGATGTCGATGTTCTTTTCCTTATGATGGAAAAAGATAGATTTGATTTGTTGCTGGAAGAGCTACAAAATAATAATTTCTGGTGCTATCAAGGAGATAGTTCAGATGAAGTTTACCCCTACTTGAAGAACATGGATAATATTCGGTTTGCGAGAGTTGGCGAAACATTTCCAAATATAGAACTCATTCCTATTAATGAATCAAGAAAAGCAAAATTCTTTGAATTCACTCATCCACAAGGAATAAGGGTCAAGAACTTTGAGCTTAAAATTCCTCCAATTGAATTTGAAATACTATATAAAGAGATAATATTAGGTAGTGATAAGGATGTTGCAGATGCCAAGCACCTGAGAATTTTTTTCTCTGATATCATAAAAAAAGAAAAGTTTAAAGAATACGAGACCATAATAAGGCAAGAGAACAAATGAAAAAACCAATTACTGACTTGGATTATGTGGAATTTTATGCTAAAAAGATGAAGGAGGATGACTCCCTTTTTAAACAGCAAAAAATATTGATAGAGTCTCAGTTAGAAAGTAGCTCTTCGCTTTTTAAAAATATGTTTGGAAAAGGCGATAACTTTAAATCTAATGCCAGGGAGTATCTTAAGAGTATTGGGCTGATTAAGCCCCTAAAATAATCATTTACTTTTCCTCTTTTAGAAATGAAAATAAACAAGATTATTTTAAATAATGTTAGAAGTTACAAAAACCAAGAGATAGAATTCCCAAATGGAAGTGTGTTGTTATCTGGAGATGTTGGAAGCGGGAAGAGCAGTATTTTACTGGCTTTGGATTTTGCCCTGTTTGGACTGAGAAGCGGAAGTTTGCCTGGAGGGAGCTTGCTTAGAAAGGGGGAGAGTAAGGGCTTTGTTGAATTATTGTTTGAGCTGGATGACAAGAGTGTTTTAATCAGAAGGAATTTAAAAAAACAAGGAGATTCTATTGTGCAGGATTCTGGCTTTGTTGAAGTAAATGGCAAAAGAGAGGATTTGAGCCCTATAGAGATAAAGGACAGGGTTCTTACCTTATTGAAATACCCCAA
>ERZ1292623.1172-Hain-H51-01um-R1-1172-length-25845-cov-16_pt2 | contig 22551 bp, 24 predicted proteins | sample MGYA00564398_ERZ1292623 | MGnify/ENA primary metagenome ERZ1292623 (study PRJEB36523, sample SAMEA6512633) | groundwater metagenome | collected 2019-01-07 | study: AquaDiva: Metagenomics assemblies of 32 groundwater samples | reverse complement strand
GAAAGATACACACATATTTTTGGATATTCCAGAAAAAAATCAGAACAAAAGAAACTAAAGAATTATTAGAGATTTACTAACCACCTAACCAACCTATATCAATATGAAGAAATATCAATCAAATTAAATATTAACCACCCCCACTATGCAATAAGGGGGAAAATGTATGAAAGAAATAATAATAGACGGAATAGTTTATGTTCCCAAATCGGAACAAAAAAAGAAAGCCGATAGTTTGGGGAAATTTCCTTATGTAATTGTTCGCACTTATTCAGCGGGAGTATTTGCTGGATATTTAGAAAGTCGCAAAGGTCAGGAAGTCATTATCCGCAATGCAAGAAAATTATGGTATTGGGACGGAAGTGCGAGTCTAGCAGAATTAGCTGTAAGGGGTGTAAGTAAGCCAGAAAACTGCAAGTTTCCGTGTGAGGTAGATAAAATTGAATTATTGCAAGCAATAGAGATATTAGATTGCACAAAAGAAGCACAACAAAGTATTGCCTCTGTAAAAGAATGGACAGCCCACTAAATTATTATTTAAAACATAAAATATGGAAAGCATAATTACACCAGAAATAATGCGTGGCTATGGCTCCGGCTATGGCTCTGGCGATGGCTTTGGCTTTGGCTCTGGCGATGGCTCTGGCTCCGGCTCTGGCGCTGGCTTTGGCTCTGGCGCTGGCTTTGGCTATGCAATAAGGATGGAAAACGAACAACACAAAACAAAAAACGGCTATTGTTGTACCTGCGAACGGGATATTTTGACAATGAAAAATAAAATAAAACAAATGAAACTTAAATGCCGATGCGGTTGCAATTTTCACTATGGTTGCCTGTGCAAGGGGGCAAGAGCTGGCTACAATCAGTGCAAAAAAGAGATAATTAAATTATTAAAATAAATGGGCGACCGAACAACAACAATTTTGCCTTGTCCGAAATGTAATAAAGAAAGCGAGCAATATGAAGAAAATAAAAAATAAAACATTAACAAAAATGGAGCAAGAAAATATAAAAGAAAAAATATTATTTCAAATTGATAAGCCGATAAAAAATCCAATACCAATGACAGAAGAAGCCGAAGCTAAAGCCAATTTTATCGTGGTGAGCGAACTGACAAATCATTATGTAAAAGGAACTCCACTAACCATAGGGGACAAGCAATATCGTGTTGAACGAATGAATTATGGCGAATATTTTATAGAGCCGTTCGGAGAGGAAAGGGGAGAAACAGAGGGATTCGCACCCGGAACATATTTTTTGAAAACAGAAGACAAAGGAGCAACATTTGTGATTGATTTTGAAGCAGAGTTGGAAATAAAAGAAAAGAGGCAGGTATGAAAGCAGAGTTAGATTCATTGAAAAGATATATTTCCCGATGTAAATAATCTTCCCACCCGTGTAATCTCGTGTAGTTGTTCTATTGCGGGATTTAATATTATGAAACAAACAAAGAAGAGGGGCTTTCATCTATATCATAAAAAAATAACTTCGGAATTATATCCAATAACAAAAAACAAACACGCTTCCGTATACGAAGATGCGTTAAAAGCCCAAAAAGCGAGAGAATTAAAACAAAAACAATCGGTTTGCAAACATACTCCTGTTAGACGAGATGACCATAAGGTATGTTGGAAATGCGATTTGGTAATATAGTAAAACTGCTATATTTATAAATTCGCCCTAATAGAAATCCGAAAATACCCCGCAAGAGAAAGTAAAATTCCATTCAATAAAGCGTAGAGTTCTGGTTCAAGATAGTGTCCATAGACCTGAAAAATGTTTAAAGCGAACATTAGAGATATAACGATAATAGTTCGCGATTTGAAGTATTTTAAAAATTGCATAATTTTAATAATTTAATTTTAATAATACGCTTGATTTTTTTGTTCAAACGAACGACCTTTAATTTCTTTAATTGTTTTAATCGGAATTGAATAAAGCAATTACCGAACCCTCTTTTTCGGGCAAAGCATCAACCTTTTCAATGTCAGCAAAGTCCCCCCATAAACCCATTTCTTTGCCACGATTAAAGGTTTCTATGTTAAGGATAAGATGTCTTTTGTTATCCATACCTATAATCCATACATCTCTTTGACCAACTAATTGTCTTAATGGTAATCTCATATCTTTACGAGGTAAGTCCAGTAATATCCAAACATCCCAAATATCGTGCTTGTCCCATTCATTGATAGGAATGTAAAAATATCCTTGATTGCCCCAGTTAGACGACCAACTATTTTTGAACCATAAATTATCCATATCCCAGCCAACGCAAATTACAGCGTGTCCGCTTTGCTTGCCGGAAGGCAAAGGTAATTGCCCGTCTATTGGCGTAGAAAAATAACTGTTAAACCAATTCATACCAATCAAGACTGGAGTTTTATTTTGGAAAATCGCTTGCTTGATGTTTTCCACCGAAGCATCTACTCGCCAATAAGTCTTTCCCTTAAATTCTTTTGCCTTTTCAATAATATCTATCGGTGGTTCTATTTTTATAAAATCGTTCCAAGATAAACTAAAATCATTCTTCCACTCCGTTTCTAAGCATAGTCCATAATCGCAAATCGCTTTTACCGCATTCTTGAAATAATCGCCCTGAGTATCCCATTGTCCTGAAATGACTTTTGTATAATGAGCGACAAATCTTTCAGATAAATTGATAAAGTGATTATATTCTTTGCTGTTCCAGTACTCAGCAATGCCCGTGCCTGCCATTGCATAACAAATTCCATATCCATTTTGGTCTTGCACGGGAGATTGTTCGTCTTTCAGCATAAAAGTATCGGGCAATGCTACGCCCACTGGTTGAGCGGAACTTAATAGATAATCCCGTTTATCTTTTAGGTCTTTCCCTAATAATCCGGTTAATTTTTTTGGTTTAATCATAAATTTGATAGTCCGATTACGAACATTAAGAACAAGAGATGCAGATTCTGCACCTATCGCATTTCTTTTTATTGTTAATTATAATATCTTCCCCGCATTGAGGACAGCTCGCTATCTTATGCGAACAATCCCAGCAGAGCCATTGCTTGTTGGTTAAATAAGTTGATTCGGTTTTATTACATTGTTCACAGTTCATATTTAGTTATTTTAATATTTGCTATTGACAAGAATTTATCCATCTGATACACTGGTTAGGTAATAATCATGGTATTGCATTTTCTTACTTTGTTGATTAACGCCTTGGAAACCATGATTTTCTGGGGCGTTTTCAAATACAATAGATTTTTTCATTAAAGAAAAAAAGCATATAGTCAAGCATCGTTTTAGAATATCGTAATAATTCTGGGCTTATACGAGTAGAGGATTATTTCCTATTTATTTAAAGATACGGGCAACGCTATGCGACTTGCGACCCGAACCGAACTGTCCCGTGAGGGAGTAGGATATGCTTATAGGTTATTCGCAGTTCCGACCTTTTTTCTTTTTTGGAACTTCTTACATACTTTCTTAACCCATTCCCTAATACGGTAGTAAAGTCGCACATTCAAGGGCTTACCGAGTAGTAGCGATATAGCGTTTCGTAATCGTTAATATCTTAGATTGAAAAAGAAAATAGAAAAAACTGAAAATTATTTAAAAATATATTCTAACGATTTTTTGCCCGTTTTATTAAAAATTTCATTAAGTGGTTTTTTTCCGACCCCGATTTCTTTACCCATTTTTTTATTAACGGTTATTATAGTGCTTTCGGCATATTGGTCTGTATAGATTTTAAATTCTTCATCAGACATCTTTTTTAATTTAACGATATTCTCGTCCGATGTTATCGTGCCAGTAATATTAAACTTACTCTTAATGGTATCTCGTCTTTCTCTATTCTCAAAATACTTTATTGCTTCTTCTGTAGCATAAGGATTGAATAAGAATGCTCTTGCTTTATCTACATTAGTTTCAATGTTTATATCTTTTGAAGTATTACGGACAAACGGAAAATCTATTTCGGTTATGGCTTCCACCCCTTGCAGAGTTTTCTTAACCTGCGTTCCGCCATAAGGAAGTAAGATATTGTAAATCCACTTTTCCTTAAAATTATTTATAGAATTTTGCTGGGAAGTCTCACTGCCAAAAATTGCGTTTATCACATCTTTTCCGAAATCCAAAACCGGCGGCATTGTTTTATACTTAACGCTCCCCATAAAGGGCGTGTAAGACGCTACTGTTTCTGTGGAGGTATTAAATAATTGTCCGCCCGTTAATTCTCCTTTGGCAAATCCAATACTGTCGTTTATTAAACTTTTAATATTATAAGGTTGTCTGCCAAATGTTTTTTCGCTAATACTGTCAATTACATAAGCGGCGGTTAAGAATACAATAAATTGTTTAAAGAAATTTTTAACGCTTCGCGGGGATTTTTCGTCAAGTTTAAAATCTTTACCGAAATCTTTTTTAAACATTTCCCATTGGTTCATTGTGTAAGTTCCAAATTGACCGACTGTTCTTCCCTCAGTAGTATTCAAAAATGGAGGCAGGGCTTCCTTAAAATAATTGGCTTGCGTTTTGCCAGTCATTATTTCAGCATATTCCATTGCTTGATTAGGTTCTACTCCATCTAATATCGCTTTTCTGTAAAATGCTTCGTAGGAAGCCCCTACGGTAAATTGGTCGGCTATTTCCATAATTCCCCTTAATATCTTTCTTCCGAAATCAATCGCTTGTCTTGTTATAGCGGCAGGGTCTCTTAATGCGTTTCGTTTGCCGATAAATATTAAAAGTTGGTCTATTAAACTATCTCCAAGCCCTATGTCAATATCCAAATTACGCAAAACCCTTGTCCGCGATTGCTCAAATAAAGTATGTTGACCTGAAATATAAGAACGCAATCTTTTTCCTATTCCAAAAAAGGTGTTTCTAACTCCCGCCAAAGCGAAAACTTGGGCGTATGATGTCAACTGCATCATCGTTGTCGCTAAATTTCCTAAAATAGTATTTGCCCCAATAGTTCCCCTAATGGCTGATAATACTTTTCTTCCAATTGGACTTATGATAGACGGCGCTTGCCTTCCCGCCACTTGTTCCGTATTCCATAATCTTATAAATTCTTTGGCATTAGCGGGCAATACATCTTTGAATGCCTTGTTTCTCGCTACATTCTCTGCTTGGTAGATATATCTTAAAGCCGATGACATATAAGCATTAAAAGAACGGATAATACTCGGATTGGTTTCATATTCAACTAATCTTTGTTTGGCAAACTTAAAGACAGGTTGCCTCGCGTCAACATATTGAGATATTCCCGTAAGTCCTTCCACTTGTCTTTTGGCGGCATCAAATGCTCTGGCTTCCGTCCAGTCAGGATGTTCGTCAAGAAGCCGTGATTTAAGTATGCTGATATGTTTTTTCACGGATACTCTTTCCAATCCGCCAAACAATTCAGACAAAGTGTTTAATTCATTTATATGGGTAATATAATCTTGCCTTTTGGGTATTGGTTCAATTCCCAATTTAGCCCTCTCTTTATTTAATCTAACGAGATATTCTTCATATTTGGCACGGATATAATCCGCTATGTTTTTTGCTTTCGGCGATGCTTCGCTAATTTTCTTTTGGGCGAACAGGGACGCATCTCTGTCTATTCCGCTACCCTCTAATATTCCAAAATTATGAACTTCATTTTTTGTCTTACTCCCCTCAATCATCATTTTTTTAGCCCCATCATAAACGGGCTTAATTATCTTTTCATAGGTTTTTCCGCCGAGTTTTCCGTCAAGAAATTCAGCCACCCTTTCTGCCGTCAAAGATGAATGCCTGAATAAAATAGCGGGATGAATATCTTTATCTTGTAAATTTTCTTCGGCATATTTTGCAAATTCTTTCCATTCATCGGTTTGCTTGAATTTTCGTGTAGTTATTAAGTCGGGTTCTTGGGGCGATACAGCCACATCTTTAACTGTTCCTGTTTTATCCATTTTGATTATTTCATCAGCAATATCTTTAACTTCCCTTGTTTCTTGCGTCATCTTTTCTAACGAAGATATCTCAGCGGATGTTTTTATCTGTCTAATTTTGGGTTTAACCGCCGCTTCCTTTTGAGGTAGTGATTTTTTAGGGGCTTGGGCGGTTAATGCAGGAAAATCGCCAACTTTGAATGGAAACGGCTTGTCCATTTTGATTGGCATAATCAATCCTTTCAATTCTTTACCGACGGTTATTTGCACGGGGCTAACTGCGTCCTTTCCTATTCTCAACTCTGCTTCGGGCAAATATTTTTTTACAAAAGCGTATTTATCGGCACTGATAACGGCTTGATTTTTATTATCGCTTAAGTAAATCGTGGGTAATTGTCCGCTGCCGTAGCCGGCTTTTCCATATCCTTGTATATTTGCTATTTCGGGACTTATTTCTTTTGAATAAATTTTTTCTGTCGCAGGAGCGTCTTTAATATTTTTAGTTTTTTCTATTATTTGATTTCTTTCTTTTTCTATTAACAATTTTATATCTTTCTCTAAAAGTCCCTGCTTTATGGCGACCCTCTTTGTAATAGCATTTTGTTTTGCGATGTATTCATCTAAAATACTTTGGGCTATTTTTTTATCTTTAATACTAATAAAAGCATCGGTAATTTCTCCTTTGCCGATTGTTCCCAGTATTTCTGGTTTAATTCCAAAGATATTAAAATCAAATCCCTTGTTCACTATTCCTATTTTATCTTCAAGTCCAGAAATTTGTTTAACGGGCTTTTCTGAATCTAAAATAAATTTTCTTGCCTCCGCCTTTTTAGCGGGTATTTTCAAGGCGGAAGTGTCCATTTGTGGCTTTACAATAGATTGCGTAGTCGTATCGTAAAACTTTTCAATCGTTAATCCCGCTTTTTCCATTTGCGATAAAGCATTCTTTGCTTTCGTAGCGATAGCGATGTCTTTGGAAGATAACGCTCCTTTGAATATTTCTACGAATTTATTTTTGGGGATATTTCTTATATTTTTAACGAATGGTTGGATTTCTTGTCCAATAGTTTGAACAATCTTTCCTTTGGGAATAATATTACCTACATTTTTTGACATACCAAGAAAACCAACCGTGCTGTTCAAAACAATATTTTCTATAATGGGGGAATAAATAGTTTTTACTTCTTCGGGATTTAATCCTATATCGGTTAATTCTTTACCCGTAAAAGAAAATCCTTTTTCTCTCAGGGTTTTTCCGATAGTCATTACTTCTTCACGGGATTTCCCCATTTGCTCGGCTTGTAATTCCGCCTGCTCTGATATTTCTTCTTTTGTCGGAATAGAAGGAAAAAACTTACGGGCTAATTTTATCGGCGGTAATTCCCTGAATAATTCCAGTGGTGATTTTTTGGGCGGTATTTTTAATATGCCAGTTGGAACTTCCTTGCCCCCTATGGTTATCGGCTTGTTTGAAATTCCCGTTCCTATTTCTCCTATTCTAAAATTTAGTGGTTCTTCGGGAACATCGGGCATAAAAAGACGCTTACCAAAAATGCCCTTTAACGGACTTGGGGTTTTTAAGTTTTTAAGTGCCGAAAGATTTAATGCCATATAATTTAACTTGTTAAAAAGTTTAATATTTCTTCTTGCGTGTAGCCCTCGTTTATGGCTTCCTGCATATTATCTTTTATTGTATTGAGATAATTTTTAATATCTGTTCCGGCAAATCTGAATATACTTGATACTCCCACCTTATTGGCTCTTTTTTTAAGAATATTTTTTTGTTCGGATGTCATATTGTTTGAAATATAATCAATAACACTTTCGGGAGTAATTTTGAATGTTTGCGCTGATGCCACGCCGGCTTCATTAAGCGCTTTCTTTGCCCCTGCTTCTAATTCTTCGGGCGTAGCATCGGGGTTGTCCTTTATGTATTGTAAGAGTTGGCTTTTCGTGTAGTCAAATGGGGGAGTCCAGCCATAAGAGCGCCTAAATTGTTCTATTTCATTTATGGTTAAGGGTTTATCTGTCGTAGGTGTAGAGATTTCCAATCCCGTAGCCGCCATTTTCATTGTTCCGTCTTTATATAAAATCGTGAATTGGGTTTTATCATCAGAAGTAATAACTGTTTGTATTTCCTTTTCAGGCGCTAACGATTGTATTCCGTCAAACAATCCCATTGGATAACCTGCCTGCATTTCAAGTTTAGTAATAGTCGCTTTCTGTTCATCCGATAAAACGATATCAGGGGTTAATTTGCTATAAATTGCGGTTAAAGAAGCCCGTGCGTTATCCGCTTGCCTGTCTTGGGCTGTTTTTTGGCTTTCATCTATCCCTTTCAAGACATTATACATCTGAATATTGCGAGTAAATTCATTATCATAACTTTCTTTGGCGGTAGCATAATTTTGTTTGGTCAAATCCATAATCGTAGAAATGACATTGTTTTGCATATTCAATTCTCCCACTATCCTATCGTGTCCCCGTTTCAATTCATCTAATTTAATGCCTGCTTGTCTGCGGGCTTCATTGGTTTGTCTTTCTGCCTGTGGAGATAAAACGCCTTGCTGGCTTCTTAAATCCGCTTCCTGTTGTCGTAAAGTATCTTCTTGAAGTTTAATTTGGTTTTTATAGTTGCCCAGTTGACCCTCTAAATCGGCAACACCTTTTTCTGTTCGCAAAGTTTCATACGACTTTACTAAATCGGGAGCAGCGGGTTTGGCGGGGGCATCAATGGATTGCGGGGCAGTTTCCTCCACTGTCGGAGCAGTTAAACCATACCTTGCGAATACGCCCGATAAATCTTCATCGGTTTTTTCTGGTTTTGGCGTTATTTCCAAATCAATAGGTTTTGTGGTGATACCGGAAGTATCGGCGACAGAACCTACTCCGCTCTTTATTTCTTCGGGTTGAGCCAGTTTAACTCCTGCGTATTCTTTAACCCCATAAGTATTATACCAATCGTTTAACTTGCGATTACCCTCCGTGCCTGCGGTTAAGGCATCTTTCCCGAATGCTGTTTGCAAATCAGGACGGGCGTTATAAATATCAACTAAACTGGTTTTCTTTGCCCCAGTTTCATCTTGAAAAACCCCTTTTGTTATTGTTGTTTGTAAAGCCATATTTTATCCCTTGTTAATTATTCACTGTCTTCAACATAATTATAATCTACGATAATTTGCCTTAATGAAGCGTCTGTCGCCGAACCCCAGACAACGGTTAACTTAAACATATCAAAAAATTGCTGACCCTTATTTCTGATTACCTTTGAAGAAATCGCTCCGTCTGCCGCAAAAGTCATTGTTCCGAACGCTGTTAGAGCAACGGTGGCTTTATCATAACCGGCAATATTAACAGTAAAACTATCCCCGCTTGCCAAATTGTCTAATAATTCTAATTTTATATAATTAAGTTTTATCCTTTGCGGAAAAGAATAATATAGGGTTTGCAATGTCGCTCCCGAAGTATGTATTTGTCCTGTCGCAAAATATTTAAGTTGATGAACACTTGAACCATCGGTATAAGAAATAAGAATATAATCTTGCGAACCCGTGAACCCTGATAATTTAATGGCACCCAATGCTGTGGCGGCAATGGAAACACAGGGCATTTCCCACTTATCTGATAATCTTGGCAACGCGCCATAAGTATTTATCTGAACAGTAGAACTAGATGCCGTCATCCAAACAATGCCCTTGCTGTAAGTATCTACCCTATTCTGATTAGCAGGCACGCTATAAACAGTATCTGAATCATCTTGAAATTTAAGAATATCTTGTCCATCAAAAGTTTTTAATCCATTAAATTTATCGCCTGTAAATATGTATGGTATATTATTTTTAACAACAGAAGCGGTAATCTTTCCGTCATCAATAACTTTACTGTCTATTGCCTGCGCTGATATTCCGTCCCACAAGAAGACAGCACATTGATTGGGAACCTCAATTGAACCTTTATACCAAGCGCAAATTCCCAGATAATTGCCAGCGTCAAAAAATGAGGTTATTTCCCAGCCGGGCGGTATCACGGTAGCATTGGAACTTGCCTTTGTTGTTCCCGCGTCATCATAAATATATCTAATAGTCGCGCCATCTCCTATATAACATCTCCCGTCATTTTTCCAAACAAAAAGAGGGTGTATAAAAGATTTATTCAAAACCGCGCCTCCCGTTAATGTTGAAAACCAGTCATCGTCTAACGCGCCGGACGATAAAACGCATCGTCCAACATCGCCATCGGTATTATCATTATAAGAGTAAAGAAACATATTCAAAGAAGCCGATTTTTCATACCAAATTATAGCGTGCGAACCCACGAAGGTAGAATGGGCATCGTGATTATCCGTTCCCGCGCCGATAGTTTGCGCCCAAGTAGCATCAGCCACTAACGCGGGCGCGGAAGGCAATCCTGTAATCTTGTGCAGTTTTCCGCCACTACTCACTCCATAAGCAACCTGATTTAAACTATCTATGGCAAAAGATACTATCAAATCCAGTTCGGTGTTAGAACCGCTATCGGAAATATTATTTAAATTCCAGCCGGGTATTAACCGCCCCAATTCCAAATCGGCGGTCAATCCTTGCGCGTTATAATAAGAGTTCGCCGCTCCCACAAATTGCGAACCCGCCTTGCCTCCCGTAAAATTATTTAAAACCAATTTTGGCATAATTTATATTATAATATATTCAATAATTAACATTATTTCACCTGTTCCCGTTTTTCCGCCAGCGGAGTAAAAGGTTATAGTATCGCCAGCCGCTAAATCATTTTTTAATAAAGTTAGTGTTTTGGAATACCAAATTGCTTTTGATACTTCCGTAGTCCCCGTATAATAATAATCCCTATCGCTTTCTTTCCCCACTTCTACGGTAATACCAGCATCAGCGGAACTTGCCTCTGTGTATAATAAATAAGCGTTAATAATGGTTGCTTTCCGTTCAGTGTGCAGACAAACCAATGTAGCCGCGCTTCCCGACAAATCAACTGAAATAGCAGTCCTTGCGTCTATAACGGGATAACCTACTTGTTTTCTGCGGATATTTACTTCATCGCTTCGCAAATCATCGCCATCTTTGATGTCGGATAAAATCACTTCGGTTTTCAGTGGATTAAATTGTTTTATGTTTTCTATAATCATTTAGATAATCTTCCGTCTATTCTGCCAAGTACTTCAATTTGTTTAGTATGAGCATTGCCGCTTTCCGTCCGCATACCCGTTAATTCTCTTAATATCGCTTTGGTAAGTTCCGGTAATTCGTGATAATCGTTCTTAGCCGCTTTACGAAGTGTTCTTAAATATAATATCCCGATAAAGACAATGCCTAAAATTGTTAGAGATAGGATTATTTCTATCGGTGCTGTTAGTAATTTTGTGAGTATTTGTTCCATATTAAAATAATTGAAAAAATTCTCCTTTTACCGTTATGGGTGCCGTATGCACTACCACTAATTTTGGGTCATTCGCCGTTCCCGTTTGGTCGGCACAATTAGCGTTAAAATGAGAAAGCAAGCTATTGCCATTTCTTGTTGGTTCAACATTAAGGGCATCGTAGGTGGATTCTCTTGTGCCAAATTTAGAAACACTCGTCTTGGAAATTGCCGCTAATCCGCTTGCATTAAGCACGAAGTCATTATAAGCGGTAGTTGAAAAATTGGCATTAGTAATATTGGTAGAAAAAGCAGTCGTTCCTAAACTGTCATAATCGCCAGCCGCCAAAGCTGTATTACTCGCTGGAGCGGAAGAATACACATTTAGAGTTGGCGAAATAGTCAATCCATCGCTTTTTCCATTTCCATAAAAAGACAATGTCGCGCTATCTATTATATCGTTATCCGCAATTGCCGAAGTATCAAAGAGAAAAATCGCTCTTGATATTTGTTGCCAGCCAGAAGTAGAACCCGAATAAATTAGTCCAAGCGCTTCTCCCGTTCCAGTATCCACAACCGTATTTCCAGCCCCTCCCTGAATAGTCGCCCAAGTTTGGTTATCTAATGCGTGTCTAACAGAACCATCAACACTCGTGCTTTCGGGGTCGGCATCGGGATAAAAAGTGGAAGTGGTATTGCCAATTTTACCTTTTATAATTTTAGAATTTTCTTTGCCAACAAGTTTAATTATATGAGCCAGTGTTTGTTTAATCGCTTCAATCGGATTTTCTTTTAATTTTCTGATTATTCTTCTTTTGGTTATATCTTCCGTCAGTTCCTGAATAACATCTCCGTCTAAACTTTCTATCAAAACAGGGGGATTAAAAATTCTAAATCTTTCAATTTCAACGCTTCCGTCTTTCCCGAAACCAAGCGGTTTTCCGTTTTTCCACGCTTTGGCAAAAAATTCTATTCCTCCCTGAATTTCTTTTACTTCTCCAATTATTTGCGTATCAATTCCGTAATAAGCATTTTGAAATAATCCGCTAAAATCCATCTTCGCTATTTCACGAGATTTTATTTGCACTCTTTCTTTTGCGTTTTTATTTGTGATTAAATCTTTAATCATTTTAGATATTGTCAACTTTTGCCAATAAATCCCATTTTGTGTCAACTCCGTTATATATGAAACCTAAATATAATGTTTTAGATAATACGGTCGTGGTAGGCAACGCAACATCCGTTCCCGCCCTGTATATTGCGTTCCAACTCAATGCTCTCGCTGTAGCGTTATCTTTAATTCGTATAGTTAATTTATTTCCATTGGCGGGAGTTCCGCTCGGAGCGGCGAATGTTGCCGCTTGCGCCAAAGCCGTGATGGTAAAGAAATTTCTTAAACTTCCGCCCGTTGGAGTTGGAGTAGCAGAGTCGGCTATCGTTGTTATTTCTTCTACGACATTACTTGTCGCGATTAGTGTTTTAGTGGTAAGAGTTTGCGCCGAACTAACATCGGCAATATTCACCCCCTCTATTGAAACAACGCCCGCCGATACTCTTGCCAGTGTTGTATCAGTCGCGTGTCCTAATTCTATTGTCGCGGCTTGAAGCGAAGTGCTTATTACATACGCGCCAGCCCCAAAACTTCCCGCAAGAATATTCGCAGCAGGTATTCCCGTTATATTCGTTCCTGTTCCCGACGAGGGTGTTCCTAATGCTCCGCCAGATGTCACCTTTGTTCCGAGTTGTGTTTGAATTGCCGATGTTACTCCCTTTACATAAGTGAGTTCCGTAAGTGAGGGATATGTGGCAACTGCCGCCGATATGATATTTTTTGAAGCATCTGTAATAAGTATTTCCGAAGCGGTAAGGTATGAACCCGTAATTGAAGTTGCGAATGTTGGAGCGGTTGACGGCGCTTTTGTATTTATCTGCGTTTGAATAGCGGAGGTTACACCCACGACATAATTTAACTCTGTGCCTGTCGCAGTCATTGAAACCGCCCCAATAGTAAAGGGTGTTGGTATGGTAACCGTTCCCGTAAAAGTTGGAGATGCTAAGGGAGCTTTCAATCCCAATTGCGTTTGAAGTGCCGAAGTAACGCCCTTTACATAAGTGAGTTCGGTTAATGATGGATATGTCGCTACCGCAAGAGATACAAGAAATCCACTGGCATCGCTTCCCACCAACTCAGAAGCGGTAAGAGCGGTAATTTTATTAAGAGCAATGGCTGTTCCACTCCAAGTTCCCGTCACGATAGTGCCAAGAGTGGTTATGTTTGCCGTACCTGCCCAAGTGGATAAAGCAGTATTTTCCACGCTATTTAACGATAATGAAACTTTAAGATTAGCAAGCGTAATCTTTTTGGTTGTTCCCGTAGTTAAATCCACGACAGCCAAAATATCCGTTGTTAAAGCGGGCGTATAAGCTGTTAAAGCCGAAATTTTAGTATTAGCCATTTAATTAACCTGTCTTTATGGTTTTGTTTCTTTTGTATAAACTGTTGCGCCGCTTGATTGCGTTTCCAATAAAATTATATCACCCGTTTCAAGCAATAAAGCATAACCGCTTTCCATCAATAAGTATGCTTCATCGATGGGTTTTATTTCTTTTGAATAAGTAGTCGTGGGCTTTGCTTCTTTCGTAAAAGTTGTTGTAGACTTTGTTTCTTTTGTAAAAGTAGTTGGCATATTACCACAATTCTGTTATTGTTTTACCCCTGCCTGTTTCTAAAATATTTCTTATTCTTTCGGGATTATCCAAATGTCGGGGCGTTAATTCTTTTAACATTTCGTCAACTTGTTTTTCGTATTCAGATTTATAAACTTTATATTTATCAAATTTATCGGAAGAAACACAAAGTTCTTGTGAAGCGTAAAGAGAAAGTAAATCGTGATAATCGGCTGGAAATACGGGACTATCTCCCGTTAAAGTTAGCGCCGATGGTCTGGCGATATAATACAATTCGCCGCCATTCGTAATCAAAGAAGTAGCAACGGGTTTTATCCTATAATAATTATTGGTAATATCCACTATCGGATTAGAAGTAGATATATTTTCTTCTTGCGAATTTATATCTTCTACGGTGGTCGGGTCATAAGGCGAAGCCACCTTATAATCGCTTTCGCTGGTAGGCGCGGTATATGCCAACCTTAATTGTTTGAATTTAAGAAAATCAGTTGGCAAAGAAAAAAGAGAAGAATTTAATCCTAAATCAAACTTAACCTTTTGTTCTTCAAAAAAATCTTCATTTATCTTTGCTATTTTAGCGCAGATAAATTGATAAGCATTATTAAGTTGCAAATCAATAGCCGAATTAGCGACAACGGAAGTGCTGTCAATACCAATTCTACGCCTTGTCTGTCGGCGTAAATTTAATAAATTAATGGTAGTAAAGAACCCCTTGACAATAATAGTTCTTGTTTAAAACTGATATGTTTATGACACTCACGACATAATGTTGTGCCATTTTCTACTTTATATCTTAATTCAATTCAAATGATTTACCACACATTAAACAAATAATTCTCATATCTCGTCTATAAAATTTATATATTTATTTATGTGCAATCTTATATCATATTTATTTAATACTTCATCATAGGCATTTCGTGCCATTTCTTTTCTCTCCGAGTAATTCTCAATAAGATAACTGATGGCGATAAACCATTCGTCTTGCGTATCCGCTTTTAATCCTATCGCATCCGTATAAAACCATTTTGAATATACGGTAGGAATTTTATTTATTGCGTATTCTAAAAACTTGCATTGCGACTTAAATTTATTAAAATAATTCTTTTCAAGGGGAGCGATGGCTATATCCGCCTGCAAACTCGCGAGAATGTGAGGATAAATATTCGCGGGAACAGATAATAAACTTTCCCTTTTGCCCCCCAAATCATTAAAAATATCTTCTCCGTAAATGAATTTCGCCTGTAAATTATCGCTCTGTATTCCTCCGTGTCCGATGTAAATAAACTTTACTTGCGGATATTTATCCATTATTCGCTTGATAACGGGTTGTATCATCTGTAAATCCCCCGTGTGTGAAGTGCTACCCGCCCATAATAACCTTATGTCTTCGGTCGTATTTCCTTTATATGGTCTTATCCAGTGAGAAATATCGCAGTAATTGGAAAATACAAAACTTTTTTTTGCTATCCAACCATATTTCCTGTCAAGATATTTGTTTGTTGAAATAAATCCATCGCATAATCTGAATACTCGCCAGAATAACCACCAATACTTCAATCTATTTTTAATTCCCTTTGTTTCTTTATAAGCATAATGGGTTTTTGGAACTATATGTATTAAATCATCGCATTCAAATATAACCTTTTTTCCCTTGCTTTTAGCATATTTTATCCATTCAAGGGACAATACCATTTGAAAAATTACTATATCCGCCCAGTCAATATGTTCTATCATATTTTTATCATCGTGCTTTTCTAAAATTACTTCATCTCCCCTTTCTTGAAATGCTTTAAGTTGCGGTATCAACCGATATTGTTTGCTCCCTGTTCCATTATGTATCGCATATATTTTCATTTTAACTTTAATATAGTTTCTAAAATACCATTTTCCCCGTAGGTTTCTTTTAACAATTCCGCATTAGGAATTACGCAATGTCCGCCAATCTTTCCTTTCGGAGAATACATCACTGGTCTAATCACTTGTTGCATATCCAATGCGGCATAACCATCATTGTAGGTTTCGTTATATCTCGTCATCACGGCTTCATAGTTCAATCCTTGTTTATCGCATAATTTATCGGCGTAATCGTGAAAAGCGATGCATAATCCGTAATAGGTCGTATCAATAAGTTTTGCCATTTCAGTAAGGTAAGAATTTCCCAATACTTCGCCCTTTATCCCAATGTCGTTATAATGTCTAACTACGAATTTACCGAGTTCCAAATCGTCCGAACCCACAAACTTTACAAATGTCTTAATGCCATCATATAAATTAGGATGAACTCCTCTGACCGGAGAATGAACCACGATGGGATATTTTCTAAACAATGTCCAAGTGGTATTCGGCTTAACGGAAGAATGTATTATAACTATTTTTGGCTTATAAGTTTGGATATTTTCACCGACTATATCCATAAATTTATCGGAATAAGGAATACATATATGCAGAATATCCATTCCGTATTCAAATTGATTGAGCGTTCCCGCTTGCGGGTCATTGGCATCCGCGATATTTATATCTCTCAACAATGGCTTTTTATAAAACTTTGCTATGGCTTGCCCGATTTCACCATAACCCAAAATACCGACAACGGGTTCGTGATAAACTTTTATTTTTTTATTTTTCTTTATTACTTTCTTTATCATCTTAATTTTCTTCATATTCGGAAACAAAACCAAATTTCGCATTGTCCGGTATTTGTTTCGTTATGTTATAATAACATTTCCCCATAGCATTTTTAACTCCTTTGCCCGTAGTGTGTCCGTGTCCCTTTATAACCATTGCTTTATTTGGCAATGGTTCTTCGTATGACCAATTATATTTATAGGTTCTTAATCCGTCTGGAATGCTAATGGGAAAATCTCTGTTGATAGCAACCGTATAACCCCTATCTTTTAACGCGTTCAAACTGTCATAACTATATTGCCAATAGGGGGCTTTAAAAATCTTTACATACTTTAATCCTATTTCTTTAAATAAATTTTCAGTTGCTTTCAATATTAAATTCGCTTTTTCATAAGTGCAGTCAAACTCCGCTTTGGTGTGAGAAAATCCGTGTATCGCTACTTCCATCCAGTCATAACTGTTTATTATCTCCGCCCACCTTTTATATTTTTCTTTCGTGAATTGTTTTTGATTTTCCCGCATAAAAAATGGTGCGGGAAAAGGTATCGTGAATGCCGTAATTTTGAAATCTTTATAATGTTTTTTTACGGCTAAAATATCTTCTAATCCGGGGAGCAAAAAACCTGTGTCGTCAATATCCAAATAAAATTTAGCAGGCATAATTATATATTATTTTATTGATTAAATTTAGTGTCGCTTGTTTCGTTTCGCCCGATTTATGCCAATTATGATACAAGATTGCCTGCGGTATGCTATAAAATAAATATCCTTTGTAATATAATCTTGCCGCCACTTCATTATCATCTCCGCCATAACCCTCAAATCTTGTATCCCAACCCCTACCCAATGCTTTTGTCGGAACGGATAGCCCATTGCCCGTAATCATATTATAAGGATTGCTGGGCAATAAAACCGCTTCTTGCGGTATCACTTCTTTCCTTATCCGATAATCCAATTCTACTAATTTATTACCGTCTATATTCGCTCTTATTCCGCATAATACCCTATCTTCTTTAACCCAATCATTTAATATTTCAAGGTAGTTCATTTCAGGAAAACTGTCCCCCATAATAAATACGCAGTATTCGCCTTTCGCCTTTCGTATTCCCTGATTAAGAGATTTTGCTAATCGTGAACTCCTCTTGAACCAGCCCGATAAACGATGATATTGCCATTTATCCCCCTTTTCTATCGCATTAAAAAACTCTTTCGTTCCATCGGTAGAAGCGTCATCGCAAAAATGTATTTCAAAATCTTGAAATGTCTGTTTTTCTAAACTTTCCAATAACTTTGGAATATATTTTAGGTGATTATATAAACCGATAATGACGCTAAATTTCATAATTTTGTAGCCCTGCCATAAATCCACTTTCCTTCTTGCACGAATAAATCTTTTATCTCATAGAATTTATTTATTTGCGTTTTTATATCTTCTATACTCCGATAATCTTGTTTGTGAAATTGAGGCGATATAGTTCTTGAATTAAGGGGTATGCTAAAAATCAATTCTTTTGTTTTTAAGTTTTTCAGGAAAAAATCTGGGTTGCTTAAATGCTCTATGCTTTCCAACGCCACGCAAATATCCGCTTCGGGCAATAAATCTTTATTCAAATCCGCTTGCAAACATTCAATTTTATCGGAATAAGTTTTAACACAATCTAACGCTTCCGCGTTGTAATCCACCGCTATTACTTGCTTTGCCACTAAACTATACAAGTATGAACCCAATCCGCAACCACAACCGGCGTCTATAATAATCTTATCTTTACAAAAAGGCAAAGCATAAAGGTATCTGTTTATATTCACTTGTATCTCGTAGGCATTTCCCGATAATTCGGGAATGAACCTTTCGCCTGTTTTTTCCATCATAGTTTTGATTGTTTAAATTTTTCCGTCATTTGTTTTTCCTGTTCAAAGAAATAATCGGGATATTTCAAATGCTGACCTTTTGTTCCGTCTATATGGGATACACGCAGTTCTTCGCAATAGAATAGGGTATATCCTATCGTCTTGGCATATTCGCTAATCATTCTGTCCTTATTACCCATATAAAATGTTTCATCGGGAAATAAAAAGTTATTATATACTTCTATCGGCGAAGCCCAAACAATGCCGCCTAAAAACGGAGAAATACCCAACACTTTATCATTTATTATCACATAAGGACTCTGTCCGTCTTGACGGTTTCTCATTACACCGCCCGGACTATCTTCTAATCCTTCAACATAAGGAGATAAAATGATTGTCCTGTTTCTCTTAAATAATTCCACCATTTCAAGTAGCCAATTTTCGGTCATCATTTCGGCATCGTTATCATTTTTAATTATAATATCGTAGGTATCTGTTTTTTTAATCAGAGCAACCGCATCATTCCAGCCCTTTGCTATTCCGACATTTTCTTTATTCAGGATACTTGCCTTTGTTTTACCTTCCAACCATTCAACCGTTCCATCATTGCTTGCTTGGTCAACCACGAACCAATCAAAAGGATAACCCGCTAAATTAGCCATTGCTTTATACATTCGTTTTGTATAATCCAGTCTGTCCATAGTCATCGTGAATATAGCCACTTTTATCGCTCTATTTTCGCCTACAATCGTTTTGTTAGCATAAACTGGCATATCCACTGGGTCAAAGAATGTAGGCAGGTATTTGCCGTCTTTATCATATTCAACCTTAAACTTTTCACTGATGCTATCTTTTTGCGGATATACCTGTGTAATAATAATCGGAATATGCAGGAAATGATAACCCCGTTTATGTAATCTTAACCATAAATTCCAGTCCTTAAACTTCGGCACAGTTTCGTCAAATCCGCCGACTTCTATTAAGCAAGATTTTTTAACCATTGCCACCGACATAGAAATATAATTCATCTTTTGTAATAATGCTCCGTTGAAATCCAAAGACCAGCCGGGCTTTAATTTTCCTTTTTCTGAAATTAAATAATCTCCATAAACTGCATCTACTCCCGTTTCTTTTATATATTTTGAAAGGACTTTTAATGCGTCTTTCCTATAAATATCATCATCATCAAGAAAACAAATATACTCGCCTTTTGCTTCCCTGATAGCGATATTTTTCGGCTGACTGTCGCTTCCGCAATTCTTATCGGTTTTCAGGTATCTGATGCGTTTGTCTTTTAGATACCTTTTAACCATTTGCGGAGTTCCATCGGTTGAACAATCGTCAATTATTATCAACTCAAAATCTTTCTCGGATTGTTCCAAAACGGATTGGATTGTTTTTTTTAACAGTTTCTTTCTGTTAAAAGTGCTTGTGATAATTGTTATCATAGTTCCTTGTCAAACTTTCCACCCCGCCTGTGGGAGTCAATTACGAAAGGACAAGGACAATCGCAATTAACCCACACAGGCGAGGGAAAAGGTTTAACCCTTTAATCCCTCTAAATTCCTACGCTACTGTCGCGTTTGATTCTAATCTTACTCCGCAAGATTCATTCAATCGTTCCGTTGACATTACAAAGCGATAACCATAGGCGTTATACATACCCAACTCGGTAGTTTTGCCCGGTTCATTCATTGTAAGTTCCAGATTACCCAATTCAGATTGACCGATAAATTCTGGTCCAAAAATAAGCGTTCTGTAAATATCCGTATTGGCTGAACCGCTATTCAGCAATATGGGTATTCTCGGAGCAGAGGCGAACCTTACGCCATAAATTCTGCCCACCTCACCGTCAATATCGTATTTAACGGTATCGCGGTATCTGACAATATCCTGCCACGCACTATCGGATTGAATATCCAACTGAATATCGGGGTGTATTAAGCCAACATAATATCCATCGGAAAATCTCGGAACGGAAGAAAGTTGAAGCAATCTAACCGCTTTCCGTATATCCCTGACTGTCGCAGTATGAGCTTCAATCACATTGGAACGATGAGTGGCGCTTCCCGCCCAGATTACATTCGTTCCGCCCAACGCTTTGGCTAATATCGTATCATCCAATACTTCGGCGGCATCCGATGCCAATCCTTTCATAATGGCTTCTTTTGTGCCGTCTATGGATGTATCGCCAAATAACCTGCTGTCTTCAATGAGGTTCACATATTCAGCCAATGTCCCTGAAATACGAGTCGCCCTTGAAGAACGGGCTGTCGGGTCTGTTCCTTCGGTAGCGGCAGCGCCAGTCAAACTCGGTTTACCGATTTTAACCCACCATACCGTTTTACCCGAATTTGGATTAACCTTCGCTTTCTTGGTCAAACCCTTCATTGAGTTTGCCGCCCACAAATTCTCTATAAAGAAATCGTGCCACCGATTTCATTCCCCAATTATTTTCATAAGGGGGTGGACTATATCTTTACCTAAACTTATAAGGTATCCTGCTTGTAGTCTCTGAGGCGTCTCTTAATTTTTTGTATTCTTCCAAAAAATTATTCTCTATTTCTTCAACGATAAACCCAGATTTATTTTTTGCATTACATCCTCCATTCTTCCAATCTACATATTTCTCAAGTTTATATTCACAAATTCTTTTTAATAACCTTGAATATTCTTTATTTTTAGTCAGATATTTTTCTACCAATCCTATGAATATAAGCTTGCTATGATAACTTGTAATTTCAATCTGATACTGTATTTTTCTACCTGATTTCCTTCTATCCAACATATAAATATAAAATTTTATATGATTAGCGGTAAAAAAATCCACAATCGTTTTTATAATATTCCTATCAGTATTCGCAACGCTTATGCAAATTCTGGTATTTATTCTATTGTTTTTTTGCTTATATTGATTGATAGAAAAGCTCCCTTCGCCATCCCATAAACCTGCAATATAAGCATTAAGAGTTCCCTGCTGATTGTCCATATATTTATAATATTCTTACGATAATAGTAATTATAATTTTAGAAGTTTCCAGCAAATAGCGGGATTTATACAGTACTGGCACTTTAATACTGTTTTAGCGCAGTGGCGGTAGTCGTTGTAGTTCCTTTTGCCATAAAATTAACCTGTCATTGCCTTGTCTGCCTATAATCCTTTACCAACTAAATATGCTTTTTTTTCAACAAGCGATAATTTAGAAAATTTATCTAAACTTAAATCGCTTATCGGTTCATCAGTCATACTTCCCTTGCCAGTTTCCGTCCGCTTCCCTTTTGCTTTCGCGATTTCATCGGCTTTCGCTTTTACTTTCGTTTCTATCAGGGGCTTAAATTCTTCCGCCCATATATCGTCATAACTGCGATTTGGTTCGGCTCTGCCGATTTTTTTTATCGCTTCCCTAAAAGGTTTAGCGTCCGGATTTGCCTCTAACATCTTTGCTATTTCCAATTCTTCCTTTTGGGAAAGAACTGTTTTTTGCAATTCGCCAAAGGACTTTTTGAGGGTTCTAAATTCGTAGAGTTCGGGATTTGCCTCTTTCAACTCCGCGAGTTCTTTCTCCTCAACAACGGAAAGGTTAGAGACTTTGGTTTTCAGTACCTCCATTTCGTCTTTCAGATTTTTATTCTCTCCGTAAAGCCGTTGTGCTTCACGGGAGGACTCGGAGAATTTTACCTTGTAATCCTCTTCGTCTTTGGCGGTTTCCGTTCCGCCCTCCGTTTCTTTTGTCGTTGTTTCAATGGTTTGGGTTTCCCCGCCATCTTCCACAACTTCATTGGAAGTTAGGATTTTGTCCATAATTTTTCGCCGTTTCGCTTGTCCCGAAGTTTGGCAATTACTCTTTTAATTTTTCAATAACATTGGTTGCTTCACTGCCCGCGTCTTTAATACTTAATAATTTGTTGGAAATGTTTTTCCATATTTTTACGGCTTTTTGGTTCGCTTTCAGGTCTTGAATTGTTTTAATTTCGGTAATATCCTTTAACGCTTCCACTTCTTTTTCAAGAAGTTGACAATAAATTTCCCAGCCCTTTGAAGCAAATAACGCATCCAAATGACGGGATTTTTCCAAAACTTCGTTAGCATTTTTTAATACAATGTCTTTTTCCATTAAAATTTTACTTT
>ERZ1292623.1478-Hain-H51-01um-R1-1478-length-22574-cov-8_pt1 | contig 22574 bp, 21 predicted proteins | sample MGYA00564398_ERZ1292623 | MGnify/ENA primary metagenome ERZ1292623 (study PRJEB36523, sample SAMEA6512633) | groundwater metagenome | collected 2019-01-07 | study: AquaDiva: Metagenomics assemblies of 32 groundwater samples | reverse complement strand
CCTGCCAGGGACTTGACGGCCAGAACTCTTACAAAACTTCAATTAAAGTCAAAAGACCGGGAGGAGTGGAATACGGGGAGTTTTAATCTCACAAAGGGCGGCCCTTTGGGGAAAGTCAAAATTGCGAACGGAGTTTGCGGTGGTAGCTGATGGCAAAACGATGGGCTTCATTTCGGATTGATTGCAGAAGATGCAAAAGAGGAGCCGGACTTTCTTTAAGTTTGATTATTTTTCCGTCGGGAAGATATAATTCTTCTTCTTGTTTGGCTAATGCGATAATTTTAATATTTTTAACGCGAGCGCTAAGCAGAGCGTTTTTGGAAGCGGCATAAGCCGCGTCAGACGCGGCTCTGGCCGCGTTTAGTTGCATTTTTCCGCCGTCAATAACCATAACTTCGGGCAGCGGCCATTCCTGGTGCCGGAGACGGCGGCCGACGATTTCGTAAATCATGGCCGGATCATTGGGTTTTTCAGGAAGTTTTATCCTGAACCGGCGGTATTCATTTTTATCCGCCAGGCCTTCGGAAAAAACAGCCATTGCTCCGGTTGGCCGGCGCCCGGAAAAATTTGAAACATCAAAAGCTTCAATCCGGCCAATATCCGGAATTTCAAGAAGCCCGGCCAGATATTTCAGGCCTTTTTGGTTCCAGGACAGATTGTCGCGCCCGAGATAAGGCTTATGCTCAAAAATATTTTCCAAGGCGTAAATCTGGTCGCGCATCTCGGCCGCTTCTTCAAAACGCTTTTTTTGCGAAAAATTTGCCATTTCTTTTTCAAGCAAGCCAAGAACGTATTTGTGCCGGCCGGAAATGATTTTTTTAAGAAGTCGGATGTTTTTTTGATATTCTTTGGTCCGTTTAAAAGCATCTTTGTAAAATTTCAACCAAACTTCTTTTTTCAAGCAGCAGACGCCCAGGCACTTCCCGATCTCGGATTGCTGGCAGGGCCGCAGGTGTTTTATTTTGCTTTCAATGCTGCACTGGCAGTAAGGGAAAATTCTTCTAAGCATTTTAAGCGTCAATTTTATCGCCGTTCCATCCGTAAACGGCCCAAAGTAATTTTTATTTTTTATTTTTAATTTTTTATTTTGAGCATCGGCGAATGGCTGGTGTGTCAGGAATATTTTGGGAAATTCATCGGTTGTCAATCCGACATAAAAATATTGTTTGTCGTCGCGCATCAAAATATTGTATTTCGGGCGATTTTTTTTTATCAATTCGGCTTCGCGGATCAGGGCTTCGGTTTCGGACGCGAGTTCCTGCCAGTCAACCGCCGCCGCTTCCTTAAGCATTGCTCTTTTTCTGGAATCGGTTTGGAAGCCTTGAAAATACGAAGACAGGCGCATTTTTAAATTCCGTGATTTTCCGATATAGATTATTTTTCCGGTTTTGTCCGAAAAAAAATAAACACCCGGCCGGTCGGGAATGACGCTTAAACCTTGTTTTGTTTCCGACATTGCGGCAATTATAGCGGTTTGACCTAATCTTGACAAATCGGTATAATAAATAATTTATGGTTGGAAACGTTATTCACATCAAAGGCGCCCGGGCCCACAATCTCCAAAATATCACTCTTGATATTCCAAAAAATAAACTGGTGGTTATCACCGGTCTTTCGGGTTCGGGAAAATCGTCTTTGGCTTTTGACACCATTTATGCCGAGGCCGAACGCAGGTTTGTGGAATCGCTTTCAAGCTATGCCCGCCAGTTCTTGGGTCTTCGCGAAAAACCGGATGCCGAAGCGATTGAGGGTTTGTCGCCGGCCATCGCCATTGACCAGCGTTCAGTTTCCAAAAATCCGCGCTCAACTGTCGGCACCATCACTGAAATCTACGATTATTTCCGGGTGCTTTTTGCGCGTTTAGGCCAGCCACATTGCCCCTCCTGCGGCCGCGCGGTCAAAAAGCAGACCGTTGATGAAATGATCGGGCGTATCGTCAAACTCTCGGCTTCAGCCGCGTCAGAGGAGGTCGGAGCCGCGGCGTTGATATTGGCGCCGGTTGTCCGCGACCGCAAAGGAGAGCATAAAAAAATCATTGCCGAAATCCAAAAAAAAGGATTTTTGCGGGTACGACTCGACGGCGGCGTGATGAGAGTTGAGGAGGCGTTTGATTTGAATCTTGATCCTAAAAAGCGCCATTCAATTGATATCGTTATTGACCGCATTTTAATTGATAAAAGTTTGGATAAAGAAAGACTGCGTGATTCGCTGGAAACCGCTTTAAATTTGTCAAAAGGCATTGTTTTAATTTCGCCGTCGGACGATTTTGCGGCCAGATCAGCATTAAAGAAAAAATTTTCCGCCCAAGGCAGACCGGCTTCCGGCTGGGATGAAATGATTTTTTCCGAAAATTTTTCTTGTCCGGTTTGCAGTTTCTCTTTGCCGCCGATTGAACCCCGGCTTTTTTCTTTCAACAGCCCTTACGGCGCCTGTCCCGGCTGCACGGGCCTGGGCAGCCGTTTGGAAGTTGATCCGGAATTGGTTTTGCCCAATAAAAATCTGACTTTGGCCGAAGGCGCCATCCAGCCTTGGGCCCGGGCTTCGCATCGGGTCGGACGCCAGTCCTGGTATTGGTGGATGATTGAAGATCTGGCTTCGCGGGGCAATTTCAGGCTCGACGCTCCGGTTAAAGATTTGCCTAAAAATATTATTGATATTCTTTTGCGCGGTGAGAACGGAGCCGAGTCGCCCAAAAGCGGCGGGTTTGAAGGCATTATTCCCAATCTGCAAAGAAGGTGGAAAGAAACCGATTCGGAATGGACTCGGGCCGAAATAGAGCGCTATATGAGAATTGAAATTTGTCCGGAGTGCCGCGGCCGCAGGCTCAAACCCGAAGCTCTGGCTGTGACGATTTCTGATAAAAATTTATCTGAAATTTCCAATTTTTCAATAGAAAATGCCATTCAATTCATCAGATCTTTTGAAATCAGCCTGAAAAGCCAGAAAGAAAAAGCCATTGCCAAGCCGCTTTTGAAAGAAATTATCCGCCGGCTTCAATTTTTAGTTGATGTCGGCCTTGAATATGTGACGCTGGAGCGTTCTTCAGTGACGCTTTCGGGAGGCGAGAGCCAGCGGGTCAGGCTTGCGACCCAGATCGGAGCCGGCCTTTCCGGCGTAATTTATGTTTTAGACGAGCCGTCAATCGGGCTCCATCCGCGCGATCACGATCGTTTAATCCGGACTTTAAAAAACCTTCGCGATTTGGGAAACACAGTCATTGTGGTTGAGCACGATCATCATACTATGGCCAATGCCGACTGGATTATTGATTTGGGGCCGGGCGCCGGCCGGCACGGCGGAAAAATTGTTTTTGAAGGAACTTACCAAGCGCTTAAACGAGCTAAAACTCTGACGGGCGAATATATTTCCGGGCGCAGAAAAGTCGCGATTGAACGCAAAAAATCCAATCCTGACGCCGGGAGCCGCGTAAAAAATATTTTAAAAATACGGGGAGCTTGCGAACATAATCTTAAAAATATTGATGTTGAAATTCCGCTCAAACGGCTGGTTTGTGTATCCGGAGTTTCCGGTTCGGGCAAATCCACGCTGGTCAATGACATACTCGCCCGGGCTTTGATGCGCCATTTCTACGGCTCGCGCCAAGCGCCCGGCAAACATAAAACCATTGAAGGAACGCATAATCTTGACAAGATTGTCGTGGTGGATCAGTCGCCGATCGGCCGGACGCCTCGATCCAATCCTGCGACTTATGTCGGCTCTTTTTCTTTTGTCCGCGAGCTTTTTGCCAAAACCAGAGATGCCCGCGCCCGCGGCTACAAAGCCGGCCGCTTCAGCTTCAATGTCAAAGGCGGCCGGTGCGAGGAATGCGAGGGGCAGGGCGTTAAAAAAATTGAAATGCATTTTTTGCCGGATATTTACGTTGAATGCGAGGAATGCCGCGGCACGCGCTATAACCATGAGGCGCTCTCAATAAAATACAGCGAGAAAAATATCGCCGAAGTTCTGGAAATGACGATTGAAGACGCGCTCGCCTTTTTTAAAAATATTCCGGCAATCAATGCCCGCCTGCAGACTCTGGTCGATGTCGGACTTTCATATATGAAATTCGGCCAGCCGGCAACCACTCTTTCGGGCGGGGAGGCCCAGCGGGTGAAACTAGCCACTGAGCTTGCTAAAAAATCCACCGGCAAAACGCTTTATATTTTGGACGAGCCGACCACCGGCCTGCATTTTGAGGATATCAGAAAACTTCTTGGAATTTTGGCGGCGCTGGTTGAAAAAGGCAACACCGTTTTGGTGATTGAGCACAATCCCGATGTTTTAAAAAACGCCGACTGGATTATTGATTTGGGGCCGGAAGGAGGGGAGAAAGGCGGAGAAATCGTGGTTTGCGGATTGCCGTCCGAGATCGCCAAAAACAAAAAATCTTACACCGGCAAGTGGCTGAAATAATTCCCCACACTTAGTTTTAAGTGTGGGGAATTTTAAACCGTATCGTCAATCATTATTCTCATTATTCTCAATCATTTTTAATACAGCTGGATTGATTTTATAGACATTGTCATTAATCATTTTTAACACCTCAAGATTTATTTCATATATATTTATTTTATAACTCATACAAACCGGGCAGCAGTTTTGTTGTGTTTTTGCTATCCAGACATGTTTACAATCAAGGCATTTATGCTCAATTTCCACATTCTTATCCATTTTTTTCCTCCATTAAATTCAAGTTTCTAAACTTTCTAAGTATTATTTTAATCTTATTAATATTTTAGGCAAGCGCATAAGGCGGTTTTTAAAGAGCGAGGGATGTTTAGTTTTGAAAAGCTCTCGGCTCAAAACCGCCATATGTGTGTGCAAGAGCTTGACAATCTTTTGGGGTTTAATAAGATAAGGGGATATAAATTATTAGCGCTCTTTGGTCAGGAGTGCTAAAAGTTAGAAATTAAAGACAAAATTTTAAATTTATGATTAAACTTAAACCTTTGGGCGAACGGGTCTTGCTGGAGCCTCTTTCCAAAGAAGAATTGGAAGGCCGCACCAAATCCGGCATTGTGATTCCGGACACGGCCGAAAAAGAGCGTCCGGAACAGGGCAAGGTTATTGCGGTCGGCGAAGGCCGCCGGACCGAGGACGGCAAACTTATTCCGTTGTCGTTGAAAAAAGGCCAGCGCGTTCTTTTTTCCAAATACGGGCCGTCTGAAATAAAGGTTGACGGCAAAGAATATCTGATCGCCAAGGAAGAAGACATACTGGCAATCATAGAATAAAATTGATAAAGAAAATTTTATAACTTTTAATTTAAACATATGGCAAAACAAATTGTTTTTGATGAAAAAGCCCGCGAAGCCTTGAAAAGAGGAGTGGACGCGCTGGCTAACGTGGTCAAAATCACTCTCGGTCCCAAAGGCCGCAATGTAATTTTGGACAAAGGATTCGGCGCGCCGACAATCACCAACGACGGCGTAACCATTGCCAAGGAAATTGAATTGGAAGACAAGGTTGAAAATATGGGCGCCGAAATTGTCAAAGAAGTCGCGACCAAAACCAACGATGTCGCCGGCGACGGCACGACCACCGCCACGCTTTTGGCGCAGGCAATAATCGCCGAAGGAATTAAAAATGTTGCCGCCGGCGCAAATCCGATCGGGCTTAAAGCCGGCATTGAAAAGGCGACGGCCAGAGTCGTTGAGGAATTAAGAAAGATTTCAGTTCCAATATCAAAAAAAGAAGAAACGGCTCACGTTGCTTCTATTTCGGCAAAAGACCCCGCGATCGGGGAAAAAATCGCCGAAGTTATTAACAAAGTCGGCAAAGACGGCGTGGTGACGGTTGAAGCCTCCCAGACTTTCGGCATGTCTTACGAATTGGTTGAAGGTCTGCAGTTTGATAAAGGCTACATTTCGCCCTACATGATTACCAATGCCGAAAGGATGGAAGCGGTTTATGAAGACCCCAAGATTTTGATCACTGACCGGAAAATTTCAGCCATTGCCGATATTTTGCCGATTCTTGAAAAGATGGCCGGGGCCGGCAAAAAAGAACTTATTATTATTGCCGAGGAAGTGGAAGGGGAGGCGCTTGCGACTTTGGTTGTTAATAAACTTCGCGGAATTTTCAATTCTCTTGCGGTCAAGGGTCCGGGCTACGGCGACCGGCGCAAAGAAATGCTTGAAGATATCGCGGCTGTGGTTGGAGCAAAAGTGATTTCGGAAGAAGCCGGAATGAAGCTTGACGGCGTTGAACTCGGCATGCTCGGTTCGGCCCGAAGGATTATCGCGACCAAAGACGACACAACCATTGTTGGCGGCAAAGGCAAAAAAGCGGATATTGACAAGCGGATTGCCCAAATCAGGAAGCAGATTGAGCAGACCGATTCTGATTTTGACCGCGAAAAATTAAACGAACGCATGGCCAAGCTTTCCGGCGGCGTGGCTGTCATCAGAGTCGGCGCCGCAACCGAAGTTGAACAAAAAGAAAAACAGCATCGGATTGAAGACGCGGTTTCAGCCACTAAAGCCGCGATTGAAGAAGGAATTGTTCCCGGAGGCGGAGTCGCTTTTATCAGGGCGGCCGGAGCTTTGGATAAAGTTTTAAATGAACTTGAAAAATCAGGCGGAAATCACGATGAATGGCTCGGTTACAAAATTATTCGCGCCGCCATTGAAAAACCGCTTTGGCAGATTGCCGAAAATGCCGGAGTTTCGGGTTCAGTAGTCGTTTCCGAAGTAAAAAAGAAAAGAGGCAATATCGGTTACAACGCCGCAAGCGGCCAGTATCAAGATTTGATTGAGGCCGGCATAGTTGATCCGACCAAAGTAACCCGTTCCACTTTGCAGAACGCCGCATCGGCTTCAGCCATGCTTTTGACCACCGAAGCGGTCGTGGCTGAAAAGCCGGAAAAGAATCCGTCGGCTGGCGGATCCTCCGCAGGCGGCCACGGGATGGACGGCATGGGGATGTAATTATATCATTATTTTATGGCTACAATACTTTGGACAATTATCGGCATTGTCGCGTCGGCAGTTCTTTGGCTGATTTACGCTTATAACCGCTTTATCACTCTGCGCATCCGCATTGAAGAGGCTTGGGCGGACATTGATGTCCAATTGAAGCGAAGGTACGACTTGATTCCCAATTTAGTTGAAACGGTCAAAGGATATGCCGGTTATGAAAAAGAAGCCTTTGAAAATGTGACAAAAGCGCGCTCTCAAGCGCTTTCCGCCCAGTCAATTCGTGATAAAGAAGCGGCTGACAATATGGTAACTTCGGCTTTAAAATCAATTTTTGCGATTGCCGAAGCTTATCCCCAGCTTCGCGCCGTTGAAAGTTTTGCTAAATTGCAGGAGGAACTTTCGGATACTGAAAACAAAATTCAGGCCGCCCGCCGGTTTTATAACGGCAATGTGATGGAATTCAACGCGAAAATTGGTACTTTCCCTTCCAATTTAGTCGCTCAATTCTTCAATTTCCAAAAGAAAGAATTTTTTGAACTGGGAGAGGCCGAGGCGAAAGAGCCGGTGAAAGTGAAATTTTAAAATTATGACGTTGTATGCCAATAAAGAAAGCAATATCCGCAAAACTTGGCTGCTTTTTACGATTTTTCTCGTGATAATTATCGGCGTTGGCTGGGCTTTTTCAAGGATTTATAGCAACCCGTCCGTTTTATATTTCGCGGTCATCTTCAGCGTTTTGATGAATGTTATTGCTTATTGGTATTCGGATAAAATCGTTTTGAAAATGGCGCGGGCAATTCCGGTTGAAAAAGCGAGCGCGCCCGAGCTTTACAATGCGGTTGAAAATTTAAGCATTGCCGCCGGTTTGCCACAGCCCAAAATTTATCTGATTCGCGAGCGCCAGCCGAATGCTTTTGCCACCGGCCGCAATCCCAAACACGCCGCGCTTGCCGTAACCGACGGTTTGCTGGAAAAACTTAACCGGAGCGAGCTGGAAGGAGTTTTGGCGCACGAATTGTCCCATATCGGCAATCGTGATATGCTGCTTTCAACGGTCATTGTTGTTTTGGTCGGTTTTATATCAATTATTTCAAATATGTTTTTAAGGTCGTCTTTTTGGGGCGGCTTAGGAAGGCGGGATGACCGGGAAGGCGGCCAAGCCGGAGCGGTTTTGATGGTTATTGGCATTGCTTTGTCAATTTTGGCGCCGATTGCCGCAATGCTGATTCAGCTCGCAATTTCGCGAAAAAGGGAATTTTTAGCCGACGCTTCAGGCGCTTTGCTCACCCGATATCCCGAAGGATTGGCTAAGGCGCTTGAAAAAATTTCCGCGGACGCCACTCCGCTGCGCGTTGCCAACAATACCACGGCTCATTTATGGCTGGATGATCCGTTCAAAGGCCGGGAAAAAACTTTTTGGTTGTATAAATTATTTATGACTCATCCGCCGGTTGAAGAAAGAATTAAAGCCCTGCGGGGATTAAAAATATGAGCAAAGAAAAATTATATCAATACGAAGATTTTGGTTTTAAACCTGATCAAAAAACCGAAATAAAAATGCTGAAAGAGCGATTGGCGGAAGCCGAGAAAGAAAACGCGAGTTTGAAATCGGAAAATAAAAATTTGAAATTGGAACGGGAAAATGAATTTTTGACAGGTGTTAAAACTAGAAAACATTTTACGGAAAAAAGCGAAAAAATTATTTCAATAATGACTAATCCAGAATCAGCGGAGAGACGGGAAGGAGAGATAATCCCCAATGCTATAAGTTTTGCCATTGCCGATATTGATAAATTCAAAGTTATTAATGACACAAAAGGCCATTCGGAAGGCGATAGAATTTTAAGTGAAGTTGGCCGCGTCTTTAAGGAAAATATAAGAGATATGGACGCTGTTTGCCGTTGGGGAGGAGAGGAGTTTGCGATTATATTTCCTAACGCCAAGGTTACTGACGCTTTCAAACGTGTTGAAGAACTTCGGAAGATTATTAAAAAAGAGACGGGGGTTACGATCAGTATTGGCGTTGCCGAATACGAAAAAGGCCTTAGTTTTACGGAGGCATTGGACCGAAGCGATAAAGCGTTATATTTAGCTAAAGAAGAAGGAAGAAATCGCGTTAAAACCTACTCGGATGTTTTGGAAAAAGAAAAAGCGGAATAAAAATAATTTTCTGTAAAATGGAGAGGTCGCATAGTGGCCTAGTGCGTCCGCTTGGAGAGCGGATATGCCGAAAGGCATCGCGAGTTCAAATCTCGCCCTCTCCGAAATGTCGCCTGAAATAACGAGTGGTCATTTCCTTCCGGGCATTCCGCTTTTTTCTTTGCGATGGCAACAGCAATCTACTTATACAATAAGAAATGGAGTATTTGGTTTTTTATTGCCGCAGTGTCATTCCCCGATCTGAAAGAAATATTTTTAAAAGCAACCGAGAATTTATTCTAACGATAACATTTTTTTTGTTGAGGATTTGCTAAAATAGAATTATGGCCAATCACAAGAACAATTTAATGAGAGATTTGGGAATTATTGTTTTGAGCATTGTCATGGCCGTTATTCTCGTAAAAACCGGCGCTTTTGAAAGTTTGCTGACTTCAACGCAGGGATTAAAGTTCATCGGAAGTTTTATCGCCGGTATGTTTTTCGTGTCTGTTTTTACCGTTGCTCCGGCTACCGTCGCGCTTGCGGAAATTGCCCAATCTAATTCCGTTTTTTGGGTGGCCTTTGTAGGCGGAATCGGAGCGCTGGCCGGAGATTTGGTCATTTTCAGATTCATTAAAGACAGATTATCCGAAGATTTTTTGTATTTGATAAAAAAATCAAAATCCGAAAGATTGATATCGGTTTTTAAATTAAAGTTTTTCAGGTGGCTGATTCCTTTTGTCGGGGCGCTGATTGTCGCTTCGCCGCTTCCGGACGAACTCGGCCTCGCGATGATGGGGCTTTCAAAAATGAAAATGTCTTTATTTATTCCCGTCTCTTTTTTCTTAAACTTTTTAGGAATTTTAGCGATAGGATTTATTGCCAAAGCGCTGGCATTTTAACAGAAGAATTGATAAAATAACTTGAAAATTATGGAACAAAATCAGCGACAATTTAACCCAAAAAGCGAATATGAATTGAAACGCGAAAATAAGTTGGCGGAGCAGGAACAGGCGCAAAGAAAACAAACCATTAAGCGGATTTCTAAAATCGTGGCGATAATCGCCGTAGTGGGTGGAGCGGTTGGTATATTGGTTTGGTTTGTCGCCAGCCGGCCGCAGACGCCGGCGGCTGAAATTATTGCCCGCGGCGGCATGCACTGGCATGCCGAACTCTCCATTTACATCAATGGCGCCAAGCAGGAAATTCCGGCAAATATCGGCATTGGTCGGGCGCACCAGCCGATTCATACTCACGACGCGACCGGCATTATCCATCTTGAGTTTGAAGGTCTTGTTCTCAAAGACGACATAAAACTCGGGCGGTTCTTCAAAATTTGGGACAAGCGATTCAATTCAGATTGTATCTTTGATTTTTGTGGCGGACCGAATGGCAAAGTCAGGATGCTGATTAACGACCGGGAAAACAATGATTTTGATGGCTACCTGATGCAAGACGGGGATAAAATTGAAATACGTTATGAGTAGAAATCATTCATATTACATGTCTTGACAAATTGGTTATATTAGTGTAGTATTATATTCAAACAAAAATCTCTGCTTAGGTAGGGATTTTTTGTTTGGATAAAATGATTACAATACCATCAAAATATAACAATTTTTGGCTTAATAAAGCCATAATATCGTTGATTATACCGGTTTTAACGTTTAACGCATCTATAAAAGAAGCAAACGCCGCTTGGAACTACGGCGATATAATGGCTTTGGTCAGCAATAAACTGGCAAATCAACAAAAGTTATTTATAGTTGCCGAAGGAGATTCCAGCGGAGATTCTGATAAGGAAGTGGATGAATCTTTTAAAGAAACGGATGAACCTTTGTCTCCAAAAATAATAAAGGTCGTTTTAACCGCTTATTCTTCAACGGTTGACCAAACTGATGATACCCCGTTTATTACGGCTTCAAACACCCGGACGCGCGATGGCGTGGTGGCCGCCAATTTTTTGGCTTTCGGCACCAAGGTGAAAATCCCGTCGCTTTTCGGCGACAAGATTTTTATTGTGGAAGATCGGATGGCCCGCAAACATAGCGATAAAATGGACATCTGGTTCCCGGAAAGACATTTGGCGAAAAAATTCGGCGTTAAAGAAGCGGATGTGATAATTTTGGAATAGGATTTTTGTATGGTAAATTGAGTTTAATTCATGAAAATTTTAAACTTTCCGGAATTCAGGCAAACCTACAATTATGATTGCGGCGCCAACGCAATCCAAACTGTTTTGGCTTACTACGGTTTTGATGTTTCAGAAAATAAAATAATGGAAATGGCGGGAACAACCAAAAAAGGGACTTCGGCGAGCGGCATTAAAAAAGTAATAAAAAAATACAGGCTCAAATATGAGAGTGGAACAATGAATTTAAGCAAATTAAGAGATTATATTGATAAAAAAATTCCGGTAATTATTCCTCTTCAGGCTTGGACCGAAGATAAAAACGCAAAATATAAAAATGATTGGATAGACGGCCATTACGCGGTTGCAATCGGCTATGACCAAAAAAGGATATATTTTGAAGACCCTTCCTCTGTTTTGAGAACTTATCTAACACTGGAAGAATTAAAAAGAAGGTGGCATGACAAGGGAGCTGACGGAAAGAAATACTTCAATTATGGAATAGCTGTATACGGCAAAAAGCCGAATTGGAATCAAAAACGGATAATTCATATGAAATAAATAAAGCTGTATTGACAGTTTTCGCCGAAAAATTGTAATCTTTAAAACAAAGAGCAAGTTTTTTGAAAATTTAAAACAGTATGGAGGCTTTATGAAACTGCCAATAATTCCCATAGCTAAAAAAACATCTTTAGTCAACAAAACCGGATTATGGAGTTATTTAAAACCAGAGATGACAGGCGACGCTCCTTGCGGAAAATTTTGTCCGGCCGGAGAAAATATCCGCGGCTGGATTAATCTTTTTAAATCGCGGGATTTTGCGGGAGCCTATTTGGAAATACTTAAATTTAACCCTTTTCCCGAGCTCATGCCGATCTGTCCTCATCCTTGCCAGGATCATTGCAATATGGCTCAAAGATATAATTATATTTTGTCGGAGAACGAAAAGCCGGTGGCAATCAACGAACTGGAAACCTCAATCGGAAAGATGTTTCTTGATTGCCGCGTCACAATGCCGCCCTTGAGATTCAGCGAAAAAATCGCCGTGGTCGGCGGAGGGCCGGCGGGACTTTGCGCCGCGTTTTATTTGAGGTGGGCCGGTTACGAGGTGACAATTTTTGAAAAATCCAGCGCCCTTGGCGGCATGCTGAGAGAATGCGTTCCCAAAGACCGATTGCCCCGAGAGTTTTTGAGGGGCAGTTTGAAAAAAATTAATCAAGCCGGAATCAATTTTTGTTTAAACTCGGAGATTGTTTCGAAAGATCTTGAAAGTTTAATTAAGAGAAACTTTGCGGTTTTTCTGGCTGCGGGAGCGCAAAAAAGCAGAAAAATTTTTTGCGAAGGAAATCTGGCTCCCAAAATTATTGCCGGCCTCTCCTTTTTAAAGGAGATTAACGAAGGCTTTGGGTTTTTGTGGCTTAAAAAACTCAAAGGCGCCAAAGTTATAGTTGTCGGCGGCGGAGATACTTCAATAGATGTTGCTCTTGAAGCCAAAAGGCTGGGGGCAAAAGAAGTTATTTTGTCGGCCGTAAAAATAACCGCCCATCAAAGGGAGGTTAAGTTAGCCGAAGGACAAGGCGTTAAATTTTTCCATAATGCCTATCTTCGGAGTTGGACGGACGATTTGAACGGAAAATTTAAAGATTGGGCGGTTTTTAGCGAATTGCCCGAGAAATTTGATTTTCGGCAATTGGACGAACTCGGCCGGGAATCAAAAAATTTCATTTTCACGGAAAATGTTGATTTTGTTTTTGCCGCGATCGGCGAAACATCCGATCTGTCCTGGATAGGCGAGGAGCTCGCCAAAAAAATCATGGTTATCGGCAATGCCGGAACCGGCCCTTCTTTGCTGGCGCGAGCTTTGGCTGATGCCAGAGAAGCGGTTTTGAAGTTCCATAAAGAGCGCCATTCCGAAAGCGCATTTGGGCCGCTTGAACTTGAAAAGAAGGATCAGAAATCTTTTATGATGGATCAGGAATTTTATGAAAATTATTTACCGGCAGAAGCAAATCGCTGTCTTAACTGCGGCGTTTGCATTGATTGCCGGCAATGTTTGCTGTTTTGTCCGGACAGCTCGGTCATTGCGTCCAGAGATCAGCCGCCGCGCTATGCGATAAATTACGATTACTGCAAAGGCTGCGGGATTTGCGCGGAAAGATGCCGGGCTCACGGCAGTTTCTGCATTAAAATGGTTGAGGAGGTGAAATAAAATGAGAAAATTTATTTCCGGAAATGAAGCGGCGGCCGAGGCCGTAGAGCTTGCGAGGGTACAAACAGTATTTGGTTATCCGATTACTCCCTCCACTAGTCTGACCGAAGAATTAGCCAAAAAAGCGGCTGCCGGAAAAATCAATTCTTTCACTCAAATGGAATCGGAGTTTTCCACATTTTCGGCCTGCATTGGCGCGGCTTTGGCCGGAGCAAGAACATTTACCGCCACTTCTTCGCAGGGTCTTCTTTATGCGACCGAAGTGATTGTTGCGGCCGCGAGAAAAAGACTGCCGATAGTGATAGTGAATGTCAATCGCGCTCTTGGTCCTCCGTGGGGTCTTAATGCCGAATGGACCGATTCAATGATTCTAAGAGACAGCGGCTGGATGCAATATTACGCCGCTTCGCCTCAAGAGGTTCTGGATTTTATCATTATTGCGTACCGTCTGGCAGAAGACAAATATGTCAAACTGCCGGCAATGGTTTGCTACGACGGATTTTTCGTATCCCACAGAAAGGAAACGGTTGAAATTCCATCACAGGAATCAATTGACCGGTTTTTGCCGCCCAATGTCCCTATTGTTGCTTTTGATTCTTCTTTCCCGGTTTCTTTGGGTGGATTGCTCAGTCCCGAAGAATACACCGAATACATCAAAAGCATAGAGATCAGTTTGAATCAGGTTCCGGAAATAGAAGAATTGGTTTTTGATGAATATTTCCGGATAACCGGACGAAAATACCAGCCGGTTTTTATTTACAATCCTAAAATGTCAAAAAACTGGATTGTGACTTTGGATTCAATAGCCGGAACCGCAAGAGCCGCCATTGATGAATTAGGAATAGACGCAGGGCTCGTAAAGATCAACCGTTTCCGTCCTTTTCCAACCAAGGAAATAAAAGAAATTCTTGAACCGGCTGAAAAAGTAATTGTTTTGGACAGGGATTTCGGAGCCGGCGGCGCGACCACTTCGGGAATTATCGCCCAAGCTATAAGAGAAGTCTTTTTTCCCAAAAATATTGTAAGCGCGATTGTCGGGCTTAATGGCCGCGATGTAAGCGACAGCTTGATTGCAAAAATTATCGCGGATACTTCAAAGGAAAAAGGAGATAAAGTTCAAAATATTTGGCCTGATCTCAAAGCCGAAATTTTAGATCAACCGTTGCAAATAGCTGACTTTAGAGAAGAAAAACCAACTCTGTTTTCAGGCCACGGCGCTTGCCCGGGCTGCGGTTTGGCTTTGCCGTTAAAAATGGCGATAGAAATAATACAGGGGTCGCTGATAATTCCGGCTTCCTGCGCCAGCGTCATCACTTGGAGTGAAATGACAACCGCGGTTTGCGGAGTTGATAAAGATACGGTTAATTTCGCTTCGGCTGCCGCAGTAGCCACCGGACTTACCCAAGGATTAAAGTCGCGCGGAAAAACAGAAAAAAAAGTGGTTGTTTTTGCCGGCGAAGGAGCCACTTATGATATTGGCTTGGCAAGTTTGTCAGGAGCCGCGGAAAGAAATGAAGATATTATTTATATTTGCTACGACAACGAAGCATATATGAATACCGGAGGCCAGCGTTCTTCGGCCACTCCTCTTTTTGCCATAACAACCACAAGCCCGTTCGGGGAAAAAGGCTTTAAAAAAGATATCGTTGCCATTATGGCCGCTCATCGGATTCCGTACCTCGCTACAGCTTCTTTATTTAAGAATAAAAATTTTGACGGTTTGAAAGATTACTGTCAAAAGCTGGAAAAAGCGAGAAACACCAAAGGATTTTCTTTTATTTTAGTTTTTTCTCCCTGTCCGACCGGCTGGAAATCGGAGAGCGAAAATGCTGTTCTGCTTTCAGAACTGGCGGTTGAAACCGGATCTTTTCCTTTAATTGAGATTTTCAACGGAGAAGAACTAAAAATAAATTATGAACCGGAAAACAAGGTGGACATAAAAGAATATTTGAAACTTCAAAAGAGATTTCAGATACCGATAAGCCATGAAAAACTGACAGAAATAATAAAAAGTGAAATAGCTTTTAAGTGGAAAAAACTTAAGAAAGGATAAAAGAGCGTTTTAAAAAATCCCCACACCTGCGCGCAGGTGTGGGGATTTATCAATGTATAATTTTAGTGTATTATTTTTGTTTCTTCAAAGCCTTTTCTCAAAGCTTCTAGATTTTCTTCTTTTTTCAAATCCGTTTTTTCTAAAACATCTTCAAATATTTTTAGTGATATTATATTGGTTGCTTTTACAAACGCTCCGAGCATCGGGGTATTTATAATCTGGCCGAGTTTGAGATTATGGGCGATTTTGTCGGCATCTATCAGCGCCACTCGGGGAAATCTGATTTTTTCAGGTAAATCGCGGGAATTGAGAATCAGCCAGCCGGTAGATTTTATCATCAAAATATTTTCGCCCAAATTATCGGAGTGAAACGCCACCAGAACATCGGCCTGATAAATATAACAGCTTTTTATAATCGGACTGTTTGAAATTCTGATGCAAGTCTTGGTGTCCCCGCCTTTTTGGGCCGCGGAGTAAAAAGGCAAAAATTGCGATTCTTTGCCGGCCATAAAAGCGGCTAGGGCTAAAAAATCGGCTCCTTTTACCGCGCCTTGACCTCCTTTGCCGATAAAAATAATTTCCATCATTGAAAACACCTCCTTTCATTTTTAATCCTAAATCAGTTTTTTTCTTCGGAATAAACAACGCAGGTATTTTTTAGAAATTCGCGCTGTTCTTCGACAGTCGCGTCGCGCTTGATGTAATTGGCGGCAAGGTCGGCCGCCAGCCAGACCAATTTGTAAATATGAATACAGCCTTTATTTTTGCCGATTCTTTCTTGTAATTTTTTCTTCAGGCCGTGTTCAATTTTAAGTCCGATAATATACTCAAAACTGACAAGCGCTTTCTGGCACATCGGCGTATGCGGGACTCTCGGCATCTTTGCTTGGACTTTTATTATTTCTTTCGTTTTTTTGTTTATTTCAATTTTGATTACGACCGCGTGGTCATAATCAAGCATTGATGCCTCAATAACAATATTTTCGACTTGATTGTCAATTTTTAAATTATAATTCCTCTCAAAACCCTCATTGTATTTTTCCGGCATCTTGCCTCCTTTTCCGGCCTCTATTTTATCAAAGATCTTCTCGCTTTAAACTTAAATATAAAATAAAGATTAACAGTTTGTCAAAGTTTGCCGTCCCTGCCGGAATTTGCTAGTTTTAAATTAAACATGTCGTCTCCGATTGAACAAATTAAAGAGAAAATTGACATAGCAGAGCTTGTCGGCTCCTATATTCAGCTCCAGAAAGCCGGAACTAATTTTAAAGCGCTCTGTCCGTTTCATTCCGAAAGAACTCCGTCGTTTTACGTAACGCCGGCAAGGCAAATCTGGCATTGTTTCGGATGCAATCTTGGCGGCGACATTTTCAGGTTCATAATGAATCTTGAAAATATTGAATTTCCCGAGGCTTTAAGAATTTTAGCCGAGAAAGCAGGCGTTCAGTTAAGGCGCGAGGATCCGAAATTGAAGAGCGAACGAACCCGTCTTCTTGATCTTCTGGAAGAAGCGGCCCGATTTTATGAAAAAAATCTCGTTGAGCGAAAAGATGTCGGCGCCTATTTAAAAGAGCGGGGACTGACCGGAGAGACTGCCAAATCTTTCCGTTTGGGCTACACTCCGAACGATTGGCAGGGAACGATTTCATATTTGAAGCAAAAAGGCTACAAGCCCGATGAAATGGAAAAAGCAGGACTCGCCGTAAAATCAGAAAAGGAAGCCGGTTTTTACAATCGTTTTCGGGCCAGGATTATGTTTCCTCTTTTTGATGCCAGCGGCCGCATTGTCGGCTTCTCCGGCCGGATATTTGACAAAGATGTTTTGCCGCAGGCTTCAAGCCAGACTCCGGCGGTTGATCCGGCCAAATACATCAATACTCCTCAAACCGTTCTATATGACAAATCGCGGCTGCTTTACGGTTTTGACCGCGCCAAAACCGAAATCCGCAAGCAAAACGCGGCTGTCATTCTGGAAGGCCAGATGGATCTGATAATGTCGCATCAAGCCGGCGCTTTGAACGCGGTTGCCGTTTCAGGGACGGCTTTGACGCCTTTCCATTTGAAAAATTTAAGGCGGCTTTGCGGCGCTCTAATAATGTCTTTTGATATGGATTCAGCCGGTTTTGAAGCCACGGTCAAAAGCGTCAACCTCGCTCTCGGCGCGGGTTTTGAAATTAAGATCGCCGCATTTCCTCAAGCCAAAGATCCGGCTGATCTCATCAAAGAAAATCCGGCGGTTTGGCGGGAAATTCTGGCCGGCGCCAAGCCGGTTGTTCTTTTTCTTCTTGAAAGAATTGGAGCCAGAAGCGAAAACGCTTTAGCTTTGAAAAAAGAAGCCAAGCGGCTTGTTATTCCTTTTATCGCCGCGGTTGCCGGCGATCTTGATCGCGCCCATTGGGTGGGGGAAACGGCTTCTTTTCTTAAAGTGCCGGAAGAAATTATCTGGAGCGAGGTTAAAAATGAAATTAAAAACGCCAAAAACGGAAAGATTGCGGGCGGCGCGGCTCAAAATCAAAGTTTTCAGGACAAGCCGTTTCAGTCTAAAACCCGGCGCGGACTTCTGGAAGAAAGGCTGATTGGTTTTGCCGTCTGGAAAGGAGAAGAGCTTAGGCCGACTTTAGAAGCCTGCAGTCTCAATTGGTTTTCGCCGGAGAGGCGTCATATTTTTGAATCGGTTCTCGTCGGCCGGGCGGCCGAGGAACACTATGTTAAAAAATTGGCTCTAGAAGCCGAATTGATTTATAGCGGTCACGATGATTTTGCCTCCGAGGTCAGACATCTGGCAAAAGAGCTTCAAAAAGAGCATTTGCGCGCCAAGTTGGAAGGTTTGAGCGGTGAGATGCAAGAATGCGAGCGCGCCGGCGACAAAGACAGCCTTCATCAAAAGTTTGAAGAATTCAGGTCGGTTTCGGCTGAATTCAACACTCTTTCAATTTGAATCAAATAAAGCTAGAATAAAAAGTCTTAAATATGGCAAAAAAATCACGAATTAAAAAAAAGAAGGGTCAAAAAACGCCGGTTAAAACCGATCGCAAAAAGTTTTCGGCCAAGCAGGAATTCAGCGAAGAAAAAGTCCAGGCTCTGATTCAGAAAGGAAAAGCCCGCGGTTTTGTCACTTATAGCGAAATTTTGGCCAAATTCAGGCATATTGAAAAAAACATTTTGTTTCTGGAAGATCTTTACGGCCGTTTGCAGGACGCCGGCATTGATGTTCTTGAAGGTAAAGATCTTCTGGAAGTTGAAGAAAAAAAACCCCGTCAAGCCAAACTCCATGAGGCCTTGGAACATTTGAGCACCGACTCGGTCCAGATGTATTTGCGCGAGATCGGCAAAATCCCTCTTTTGGTGGCTGAGGAAGAAAAGGAATTGGCCAGACGGATTGAAAAAGGGGATGAAGACGCCAAAAATCGTCTGGCCATAGCCAATCTTCGGCTGGTGGTTTCAATCGCCAAACGCTACATCGGCCGGTCGCCGAATTTGACTCTTCTTGATTTGATTCAGGAAGGCAACATCGGACTTTTCAGGGCGGTTGAAAAGTTTGACTGGCGAAGAGGCTATAAGTTTTCAACTTACGCGACTTGGTGGATACGGCAGGCTATTACCCGGGCTCTGGCCGATCAAGCCCGCACTATCCGGATTCCGGTTCATATGGTTGAAACAATTTCCAAATATCAGCAGGCCGTCAGGCGACTGACTCAGGATTTGGGGCGCGACCCTTTGGCCGAAGAAATTGCGGCCGATATGGGAGTTGAAGTTGAAAAAATACATCACATCCAGAAAATTTCCCAGGAGACGGTTTCCATTGACCAGCCGGTAGGCGATGATGACGAAGATTCCACCCTCGGCGAATTTATTGAAGACGATAAAATTTTGTCGCCTCAGCAACAGGCCAGCCGGCGGCTCTTAAAAGACCAGCTCCGCGACATTATAAACGATTTAACTGCGCGCGAGCAGAGGATTTTGAAAATGCGTTTTGGTTTGGATAACGGCGTTACCCATACTCTTGAAGAAGTCGGCAAGGAATTCGGAGTGACCAGAGAAAGAATCCGCCAAATTGAAGCCAAAGCCATTGAACGGATCCGCCAGCATTCAAAAGCTTTCAAGCTGGAAGGATATTGATTTTATTATGATTGGTTCAGTTGGGCGGTCATTCCGGTCAACCGGCGCCGCTCCTATGATGTCAACTATTTCCTGGCCTTTGATGATTTTTCCGAAAATGGTGTAGTTGTTAGGCAGATTCGGATTGTCAGCGAGCATGATAAAAAATTGGCTGCCGTTGGTGTCGGGTCCGGAATTGGCCATTGCCACAACGCCTTTTTTGTAGCCGGCTTTATAAGAAGCGGCGTTCGGATTCAACTCGTCTTCAAAAGCGTAACCCGGCCCTCCGGTTCCGCAAAGTCCTGAATTTTTCGGAGAACTGCAATTGGGGTCGCCGCCTTGAATGACAAAACCGCGTACAACTCTGTGAAAAGTCAGATTATTGTAAAATCCTTTTTCAGCCAAGGCGATGAAATTTTGAACGGTTTTTGGGGCATCGGAATCGTAAGTTTTGAATTGAAAAGTCCCTTTGTTTGTTTCAACAGTCGCTATATGTCCGGGTTCGGCTTTTTGTCTGTAATTTTTGAAAAACAAATAACTTGCTGCGATAACCAAAATTATTAAAATGGCGATAATTATCGCGTTTTTTTTCATCGGTTTTTTGTTTTATGTTATTTAAACCATTCTTTCCAGCCGGCAGGCCATCCGATCAAAAGAAGCAAAGCAAGCGGAGCTCCCCAGTTAGCCCAGCGTTCAATGAAGTCCCAGACCGGCATGCCGACAATCGGCCGCAGAAGCGCGGTCCAAAATCCCCAGAATACCATCCACAAAAGGGCAATGCGGATCGGCTTTATCAAAACAAGAATCGCAAGCGCGATATCAACAATGCCGATCAGGAAAAGCAGTTGGGCCGCTGTTCCGGTATCGGAGACGCCGAATTTGGCAAACCAGCCGACCCAGTCTTTTTTGCCCTGAATCGCAAAGACGCCGTGGCCCAAAAATTCGCCGAAAACGGCGATTCGCAAAATCCATATTGCCATTTTATTATTTGCCATATTGTTTATTTTAACTTGTTTAGCGGGAGTTTAAAATAGGTTGTAAAGCCGCCTGTGGATAATTCAAAAATTATTTATTCTGCCGAAAACAAAAAATCCCCATTCGGGGATTTTTTGTGAAATTCAGTTAGAATTTACCAGCTTTTTCTTTCTCCTCTGCTGAAATCGCGGCCGCCTCCGTTTCGGTTGAAACCGCCGGTCCGCGGGCGGGCCTCCATTGGCCGCGCCTCGTTGACCGTGATTCGGCGTCCGTCAAGCTCTTTGCCATTGAACATTTCAATGGCTTTTTGAGCCTCTTCATCGGACGCCATTTCCACGAAACCGAATCCTTTGGATCGGCCGGACATCCTGTCAGTTATGACAGTTGCCGTTTCAACGGCGCCTGCTTCAGCAAAAAAGCTTTTCAAGCTGTCTTCGGTGGTGTCATAAGACAATCCGCCGACATACAGTTTTTTTGCCATTTTTACTTGCACAAATAAATGTTAAATTCGACTCCCGCTATCTTTCTTCTTACCTACACTTATTTATTTGTGTAAGCCCAGAGAATGATACGCTTAATAACAGTCTATCACAGCACGCTACCGGTGTCAACAAGCGCGCTGGTTCTGGCAACAGTCTTTCTCTTCATATTTATCTCAAAATAATTTATCATAGATATGTTGATTAAAGCCTGAGTAGCTCAGTTGGCAGAGCATGCGCATGGTAAGCGCAAGGTCGGCGGTTCGATTCCGCCCTCAGGCTCCAAAATTAGACTTTCCGGTTTTTGACTGACAAATTGGTGGGCGGCTCTGCGAGCCGCCCATTGATTTTGTGGGGGGAATTCAAGGCCGCTCGGCGCGCCTCTGCGCGCCGAGCGGTTGACCAAGACGAGATTCGAGCCGAACACTTGTTCGACAGCAACCTTTTTAGCAAAAAGGTTGCTGTCCCTTGCGGTTTTCTCAAGAGAAGAAGCGACTTTTATCCATTCTCTCATCGGTTCGAGCCAACCATTCTGCTTTTGTTCAAGGTTGGTCATTTGCTCTTCCAGCGACTTCTTTTCGGAAAGGAGTTTGGCTTTTTCAGTTCGATAAATTTCGCGGTCTATGTCTTGCTCCAAATAGCCATCAAGAAGCCGCTGGAGCTTGGTAATAATGACATTGATTCTTCCTTGGCTTGTTTGAACAAAAGCAGAAACGGATTGGGCGGACTTTGATTTGTCCTTTTCCAATCTGATGTTTAGTTTTTCCGCCCAATCCGTAGGCAAAGAAACTTTTTGAAGCAGAGAGGAAATTTGCTCGTCTAACTTTTCTTGGCGAATACAGGGTTCGGGACATTTGAAATTTTTGCGCTTCTTGGTGCAGTGGTAATAAGTATAGAAATGTTGCGTGCCGTTCTTTTGTGTTTTCACCCTGTATTCGCCAGTTATCATCATGCCGCAAGTGGCACAGCGCAATAATCCGCAAAAAACTTGAGGATCGATTTTAGATTTATGGCGTGGTCGTCCTCTCTGCTTCAAAACTTCTTGAACTTTATCAAAAAGTTTCTTTGCGACTATTGGCTCGTGCTTGCCCTCGTATATTTCGCCAGCATAGCGAAATAATCCGACATAGAATGGATTTTTAAGGATAAAAGTCGCTCTTGTGATGTGGATTCTCTTTCCGCTCCGGGAAACTAATTTGTATTGCGCCAAAAAATCGCAAATATCCTCAAGCCGTTGATCGCCTTGCGCGTACAGCTCAAAAGCCTTGCGAACAACCGGAGCTTGCTTTTTATCCACGACAACAGTTTTATTTCGAGAGTCGTTGATGTATCCCACTGGCGCAAGGCTTGGATACTCTCCGCGTTTTACTTTTTGGCGCAAACCACGCTTCGTATTTTCGGAAAGAGAATCCACATAGTATTTGCTTTGCCCAAAGGCGATGTTGAGCATAAATTTCCCTTGCGATGTATTTTCCATCCAAAATGTGGGAAATTTCAACATCGCCAAATGCCCGCAATCCAAAAGATAGATAATGCGTCCACCGTCCACAGAATTGCGCGCCAATCTATC
>ERZ1292623.1477-Hain-H51-01um-R1-1477-length-22579-cov-84_pt1 | contig 22579 bp, 22 predicted proteins | sample MGYA00564398_ERZ1292623 | MGnify/ENA primary metagenome ERZ1292623 (study PRJEB36523, sample SAMEA6512633) | groundwater metagenome | collected 2019-01-07 | study: AquaDiva: Metagenomics assemblies of 32 groundwater samples | reverse complement strand
CGCCCGAGCGTAGCCCCGCCGCCTGCTCTGTCAGGAGCAGAGCCGAGCAAAACATTCTTTTTTCTTAATTCGTTCAGTTTCCGCTCAAAAAGGGTTCGCGTAAAGTGTATAATTACAGCGCCAAATGTAACTTTGTCGGAATTGACCATTGTTATATATGGTGGTATTATATCAATATGCTCGATAAAATTTTCGAAGTTTTTAGAAAGGTTGATCGGACGATAAACACAGTGGATGGAATGCAACGTACCGCCGAACGGGTGGAATATCAGGCGCAAAATTTGAAAGGCGGCTCCAGAAATTTGAAATGGATTATTTTGGCGGTCATTTTGGCAATCGCCGTTATTTACGCCGTTTGGGGACAATAATTTTTTTATGAGCGAATTCAATCAGTCATCAAACGAGACTGTGCCGGAACCGCCGGCGCCGAAAATTTCCATCAGAACTATGGAGTCGGACATTAAATCTTTGGAAACAAGCGGAGGAGAATTTTTATCGCCCGAACCGTTTATTTTCCGACAAAAAGAAGCGACGGAGGAAAAAAACGAACCGCGGGTGGAGTTGAATCTCGGCAACATCCCCGGCTATACCGGACCGGAAAAATCCGTTTTTTCTTCTTCCGACGCGTCAATAGCCGTTTCGGAAGAAAAAATCGCGGAAGAAAAATCGCCGATTACTATTAAAGAAGAAGAAATTTCAAAAAACAAAATTATTTTAACGGTAATCGGCGTAATCGCGGCTGCCGCTGTTTTCTGGATGATCGGATATTTTGTGGTTTATCCGTGGCTTTTTTCCAAAGAGATGCCGCCGGTGAATTAAAGTTTTTTTATTATGAACTTAGAACAATTAAAATCAAAATTGGAAGATAGCAAGGAGAGGATTGAAAAAGAAATTTTGGAACTTCAAAAAATCACCGATTTCGGCAGCGATGTCGATTCTTTTGAAGAAGAAAGCAGTGAATCCGAGCAGTTTGGCAATCAATTGGCGGTGGCGCAGGATTTGAGGAACCAATTGGCCGATATCGAGACGGCTTTGCGTAAAATAGAAAAAGGAACGTACGGCAAATGCGAGAAATGCGGCAATGCGATATCCGACGACGTTCTCGAAATAATTCCCGAATCAAAATTGTGTAAAAATTGCAAAAGCCGCTCCGCGTTAAATTAATTTAATGGCTAAAAACTTGGCAAAAGTTTTTTCGGCCGAATTGGATGGGATTGACGCCAGACTTATTGAGGTGGAGACCGACATCAACGTCGGTCTCCATTCTTTTAATATCGTCGGCTTGGCCGACAAGGCGTTAAACGAAGCCAAAGAACGCGTGAGTTCGGCCCTAAAAAATACCGGCGTCAAACCGCCGACAAAAGAAAATCGCAAAATTACGGTTAATCTGGCGCCGGCGGACGTAAAAAAGACCGGTTCCCAATACGATCTGGCTATCGCAGTCGGCTATTTGTCGGCGACGAAACAGATTAAAAATTTTGAAACCGGCGACAAAATTTTTATCGGCGAGCTTTCTTTGGACGGCAGCTTAAGGACGGTTAACGGAGCTTTGAGTATTGCCCAGATGGCCAGGAAGCTAAAATTCAAATTTCTTTTTTTACCGAAGAAAAATGCCGTTGAAGCGGCGGTTATTGGCGGAATCAAAATAATCGCCGTTAACGACTTGAATGAATTGATTGATCATCTGGAAGAAAGAAAAAAAATAGACGTTTGGCCGACGACGGTTTTTAACGGCGGATATAATCCGTCGTGGACGGACATTTCCGGCGTTAAGGGACAAAAAAACGTCAAAAGAGCTTTAATGGTGGCTGCGGCCGGCGGGCATCATATTTTAATGAGCGGTTCGCCCGGCGCCGGTAAAACAATGATGGCTCAGGCTTTGATTTCGATTTTGCCGCCTCCTTCGCTGGAAGAAGCCGTTGAAATCACCAAAATTTACAGCGTTGCCGGCTTGCTTAAAGAAAACGATTTTTTGAATTTTCGTCCGTATCGAGCTCCCCATCATACGGCTTCGTCCATCGCCGTTATCGGCGGCGGCGGCAATCCGAAGCCCGGGGAAATCAGTTTGGCGCATCGCGGCGTTTTGTTTCTGGACGAAATGCCGGAATTCCGCCGCGATTTGTTGGAGGCCTTGCGTCAGCCGCTGGAGAGCGGCGATGTTCGAATTTCCCGCGTTAAAAACAGTTTGGTTTTCCCGGCGAGATTCTTGATGGTGGCGGCGATGAATCCATGCCCTTGCGGTTATTTTTCCGATCCGGAAAAAGAGTGCCGCTGTACCGCCAATGAAGTTTTCCGTTACCAGAAAAAAATCTCCGGTCCTTTGATTGACAGAATTGACATTCAGATTGAAGTACCGCGCGTCAAAACCGAAGAATTGATGAAAAAATCTTTTCAAGACGACGGCAGTGAAAATGAAAGCGAAGAGATCAAGAAATTGGTTTTAAGGGCGAGGAAAATCCAAAAAGAACGTTTTGCCGGCAAGGGGATTGGTCTTAATTCGGAAATGGATTCGAAAACCGCGGATGAATTGATAATTCTTGATAAAAGCGAACAAGAGTTTTTAAAAAAAGCCATGGCGAAATCTTTCATTTCAGCCAGGGGTTATTACAGGATTTTAAAAATCGCCAGAACCATTGCCGATCTGGAAGAATCGAACAGGGTTAAAACGGAGTATTTGGCCGAGGCGTTTCAGTATCGGTTGAGAGAAAAAGAATAATTTGTTTCTTTATTTTGCCAAAGGATTTTCGGCGCCGCGCACTTCAAAATGGAGATGGCAGCCGGTGGGGCCGTGAGTATTGCCGGTGTTACCGATGTTGCCGATGAGTTTCCCTTGATTGACGTATTTTCCTTCGGAAACGGCTGTTTTGCCGAGGTGGGCGTAAACAGTTTTCGCGCCGTTAGGATGTTCAATTTTAACATAGGCGCCGTAGCCGCTGTTCCAGCCGTTTGAAGCGGTTTCAATAACCAGCCCTTCGGCTGCCGCGTAAACGGGAGTGCCGCAGCTGTTGGCGATGTCAACGGCGTTGTTGTTGTGCAGCCCGCCCCAATTCCAGCCGGCGGCCGGGATGATAAAATAATTGTTTTTTTCGATATTGTCGGAAATCGGTTCGACGGACAAAATAGCCGGGTTTAAAACGGCCGAATCATTGACTAAAATCAATTTGCCGTTGTCGTTGAGATTTTGAGATTTACCGCTTATTATTGAAGGAGAATTGAAAAGCGCGGCTTCTCCGTCGGTCGGGCCGCCCAGCGATTGTTTGGCCGAGACGATTGAAAAAGATAAAGCCGGTTCATTGCTTAAAATTAAATTGGCCGTCAGGGCGACGGCGCTTAAAACAATCGGTAAAATATATGAAATTTTCCTTAATGCTATACTAATTTTTATATGATATTACCATATTAAAAACATGTCAAGAACGATGCTGGGACAGCATTTTTTGATCAATAAAAGCAAATTAAGCGATATTGTTGAAGCGCTTGATTTGAAATCCGGCGATACGGTTATTGAAATCGGACCCGGACACGGAGAGCTTACCGATGAATTAAGAATTTCCGCCAGAGGCGGATCCGCCTTTGGCGGAAAGAATAATAAATTAAAAATAATTGCGATAGAAAAAGACGAACCCCTTTTTTTATTTCTGCGAAAAAAGTTTTTCGGCGATAAGGATATCGAAATTATTCGCGGAAACGCGTTAAAAATTATTCCGGAACTGACCGAAAATTTCAAGCCGAAAATCAAGGGTTATAAAATCGCCGGCAACATTCCTTATTACATTACGGGCCATCTTTTGCGTATTTTGGGCGAGCTGAAAAATAAGCCGTCTCTAATCATTTTGACTGTTCAAAAAGAAGTGGCGGAGAGGATTTGCGTCCTTCGACGAGCTCAGGATAAACCGAAAATGAATTTGCTGGCCGCCAGCGTTCAGTTTTGGGCTGATCCGGAAATCATCGGATATGTTTCCAGAAAAGATTTTCAGCCGTCGCCGGAAGTGGATTCGGCGATAATTAAATTGTCGCCGCGGATCGGCGTTGATTTAGCGCGGACTAACGCGGAAAATTATTATAGACTTGTCAAAATTCTTTTTAAGCAGCCGAGGAAGACGATATTGAATAATTTAAAACCAATGGCCGGCGACTTAAAATCGTTAATCGAAAAACTGGAATTATTGGGCGTAGATTCCAATGCTCGGCCGCAAGATTTGAGCGTTGAAAATATAAAAAAACTGGCGGAATCGCTTGAAAAGAATATAATTTAAAAGATATGATAGCCGGTTTTATTGAAAAACTTGAAAATACCGATATTTGCCGTTTATTTCGCTTATATTTTATCCATCATTCTTTTTTACGGCTTGAAATAAATATGCGGCATAATAATTTATCCCCATTGTTTTGGCTCTTAAAAATTGTATAATAAACAATAATGGATTCTGTTAAAATCGCTGTGTTTTTTTTAATCGTTATCGTTGGTTTAAGCAGCATATATTTTGTTTTTAAAAAATCTTCAGACGATAAAATTTCTTTTTCGTCGTTTAGCAACGGGAAAGAAGACGAGAGTCAAATCGATAAAAATCCAACATTTGCGCCGTTTCAATTTAACACCGATAAACTAAAAACCGAAAATAAAGCAGGCGACGGCTCTTTAAATATAATTGCTAAAATTGATGATTTAGCCGATAAAATTCAATCGGAATTAAAAAAATCCGAAATTGCGCCGCCTGAAAAATTAAATATTCAATCTGCCGGCGCGAAAGATTTTGAGGAATATTTGTTGGCGCTTTTAGAAAACGGGAAAGAAGTCGGTTTTACCAACGAAGAATTTGAATTTTTAAAAAAGGACGAAAATGGGAAGCCGTTATCGGTGGAAGAGTTGACTATATTAGCGATTAACGGAGCTGATTTGGTTGAATTAAAAAATTCATTTAAGGCGTGGCAGGGGATAGACGAAAGATTTTTGGAAGTTTTAAGAAAAATAATAATTAATCCCAAATTAATAACCGCTCATCAAAAGCTGATTGCCTGGTATGAATATCACGCGCAATTCGCAAAAAAATTAAGCGCGGGGAATTTATCAGCGAAAGAAATAAAAAAATTACTCGATCAGTATTCGGAAAAAGCGGTAATTGACGCGCCGAAGTTTTATCAATCTTTGGGATTAAAAAATAATAATTTAATTCCGACGGTTAACGCTCAAACAGAAGCGGTTTTTTATCATTTCGGCGGGCAAGTGGAATCGTGGGGTGATGTTTGCACCACGGGAATCGCTTTTTACGTTGGTCCGCCGCGCGGCGGCCTTTTATGGATTTATTACTGGACTTGGGCGGTCAATCCTTACCTTTATAAAAATCTTTCTCCTTCGGCCTGCGTTTTGGGAAGAGCAGTTTGGGGACCGGGATGGTGCAATAAAGGATATGTAAATTACGCTATTGGAATGGCTACGGTTGTGTATTTCGGTTCCTCGCTTCCGGGCTGTCCAATGTTGTAAAAATATTGCCGGTAAAAATCGTGATTATAACTCATAAAATTGATTATTAACATTGTTTCAATAAAAGAATGAGGTTATAATAAATAACAATGAAACCAGTTAAAATCATGGTTGCTGTTTTGGTAATGATTGCCGGATTGGCCGGCTCTTATCTAATTATTAATCCGTTTCAAAAGGATTCTGTTTCTGATTTGGCTTCTCAAACTGAGACGAATAATAAAGACAATAAAAATCTTGATAACGGAGAATTTAATCAAGATATTATTTCAACGCAATTTGAAGAAGAAACGCCGGAATTAAACGAAGAAAATGTTTTATCCGGTAATCTTACTGAAAAATTTACCGCTTCCGTTTTTGAACGGATTGAGCCGTCCGAAATATCGGATAAAAATGACGCGATAAAGCTTTTTTCGGAATTAAAATCGGAAAATTTACTAAACGATATTTTTAAAAACGCTCAAACTGATTTTAATCTTATATCTGATATTGAAGAAGGCGGAATAAAAATTTCTCAAGATAATTCAAGAGAGGCCAAAATTCAATATCTGAAAGCCATTGAAGAAATTACCGAAAAAGATTTCGGCGATTTTAAAAAGAATTACACGGAAGTGATTCTTGACAGTTTTCAAAAACTTGATTTTTCTTCAGCAAGTCGTTTGGCCGGTATTTATAAAAATTTAGCCGGCGATTATCTGCGCTTAAGCGTTCCGCCGGATTTTGCCGACATTCACAAAAGAACGATTATTTATTTTAAAAACGCCGAAATTGTTTACAAAGCGATGAGCGAATACCAGAACGATCCCGTTAAGGGATATTTGGCCCTCGAGATGGTTGATAAGTTGGCGGCGGAAATTGAACAAATTCAAATCGTTTTAGAAGAAAAAGTTAAAAGAATTTGAAATGAATTTTCTTTTATTGAAAAAAACAGGTTCCGGCGCGATCATTTTCTTTTTAATTCTATTTTTGGTTTTTTCTCCTTTGGGGGATATTACTCCGAAGGCCAACGCAATGACTTTTGGAGAAGCATTAGGGAAAGCGGCCGCGGCTGGCGCGGCGTGTTTTGCTGCGTTTAAGGCGGAAGAATATGTTCTTTCATTAAAATTAGACGATGCACTTTCAATAGCAGAAGGGAAAAAAGAGAAAGCAAAATTATTATTAGATGAAAGTATTGTTTTGTATGTCCCCGTTGTTGACAGATCGGCACCTCCTCAGATGACGGGAACAATGGTTTTAAAAGATCAGACGCGAACGTCTCTTGATAAATCTAAAGATTGTATTCGCGATGTGGTGGCGAAAATTATCGGAGATTGGATCGTTGATCAAGTAGTTATTTGGATCCAGGGCGGCGGCAAGCCGCGGTTTGTCACCGACTGGAAAAAATTCACAAGAGATGCCGTTAACGCCGGAGTCGGAGAAGCGGTTAGTCAAACCGGCGCCGCTTTTCTCTGTTCGCCGTTTAAGCTCCAGGTTCAGATAGCGCTTTTGCCGGTAAAAAGATTTCAGCAGAGATTGGAGTGTACTTTAGACGGTATCGTTAAAAACATCAATAACTTTTTTGGAGATTTCCGTAATGGCAATTGGATCGCTTATCGGCAATTATGGTATCCGCAAAACAATTATTACGGCACTTTAATAATGGTGCATGACGAAGCGGTAGCCAGGGCATTGGCGGAGAAAAATGCGGCCGAAGAAGAAGCGATCGCCGGTCAAGGATTTATGGGAGTAAGAAAATGCAGACTTGTGGTTAACGCGGAAAATCCGGAGGGTTATGAAAAATGCAGTATTGTGACTCCGGGTTATGCTGTTGGAGAAACAGTCGCCGAAGCGATTACCACCGATATCAGGTGGGCGGAAAACATTAAATCCTGGACTTCCGCCGTGGTTAACGCTCTTATTAACGCCGCGATTCAAAAAGTAATGAAAAAGGGATTGGCTTCCGGCGACTATCAATATTCTTATTCCAATTCCGAATATGATTATAAAACCGGAACTTTGCCGACAGTTAAAAATATCCCGGAAAATTACGGTTTAACTTATGAAGACATTACTAATTGCAATTCATTAAGCGGTCAAGAAAGAGATAATTGTTATGAAAATTTAAAAAAAGAGAAATGTGATAAACTTGAAAACGAAAAAGACAAGAATGACTGCCGGACGTTATTAGACGAATTTCTTCAAGATCAAAAAGAATATGAGCAAACTTTGGCTAATGAACCGAAAACACCTTCCGAGGTTCCAAGCGGAGGAGGCGGAGGAGGTGAGCAATGTACGGTGGTTTCTTCTTCGGATGGCGGAGCTTGCTCTAATGGAAACACGGAATTAATCCGTACTTATAGTTGTCCATCATTGTCTAAATGTCAGGAACGCGAAAATAAATGGTCCAGCGAAGGGAATCAAATTACAGAAGGATGCAGTGAATCCAATGGCGAATATATGATTTCGGCTATTTTCTGCACATAAACGATGTTAATCGACATAATTGTTTATAAATATTTACAATAATTAATATAAATGAATCAACAAAACAGAAAAATTCTTTTAATATTTGTTTTGCTGCTTTTGTTTTTTTCGTCGCAAGCATTAACAGTTAACGCACAAACCGTTAAAAATGCGATTGGCTCTCTTGCCGGTCCTTTCGGGTTGCTTCTCAGCGGCGGGGCTGGTTCCGTTATCTCCGGTGTCTTGGGCGGAGCAATAGGTTGGATAACTTTCGTAATAATTTATATAACATCTTTAATTGCCGGAATGCTTTTTTCGTTCGGCGGTTTTTTGATTGAGTGGCTGCTTGAATTAAATATGAAAGTATTGGATTTGCCGACCATTAAACTTGGCTGGGAAATCATTCTCAATATCGCCAATCTCGGTTTTGTTCTGGCGATTATCATTATCGCTTTTGCCACGATTTTCCGAAGGGAAACGTACGCAATGAAGCAAACGCTTTGGAAGCTTGTAGTGGCGGCCTTGCTTGTCAATTTCAGCCTGGTTATCGCCGGCGGTTTTATCGAGTTTTCCCATATTTTCGCCAATTTTTTCATTGATCAGGCAACACCGACAGTCGGTGGTTCAACAAACGGAGTTGTGTCTTTTGCCAACGCCTTAACGGCAAGCATTGAACCTCAGAAATTATTGGCGGTTAAAAGTATTTTTGAAGGGAGTGGAGGCGATGAACTTAAGGGGAGTATGGGGACTACCGGTATTACTTCTGCGGCCGCTAATCTTATAATAAGCATGTTTTTTATATCAGCTTTTGTTTTTATCGGTGCGCTTGTTTTTCTTGCCATTGCCATAATGCTTTTGATCCGTTTCGTGGCTTTGGGAATTCTTTTGATTTTAGCCCCGATCGTCTGGCTTTTCTGGATATTTCCGGCCACCAAGCATTTATGGAATCAGTGGTGGGAAAAATTTTTGCGTTGGACTTTTTTTGCGCCGGCGATGCTTTTTTTCCTTTATTTGGTGATTAAAACAAACGAGTTGAAAGGCGCTTATTTTATGGACACCATTAAAAAGGCAAGACTTGCGGAAGGGCAAGCAGGAGTAATTAAAGCGATGGAAAAAGATTTATTAATTAATGATCCATTGCTTGTGTTGGGGCAGATGGTAATCATGATCGGTTTAATGGTGGGCGGTTTGATCGTGGCGGATAAAATGGGCATTTCTTTCGCCAAAGCGGCTTTGGGCGCGGCGCAAGGCGGCGGCAAAGCGTTTGGCGCGTGGGCGGGAGGAAGGGCTAAACAATACGGAACAGCTCCGCTTAGGGCAAAACTTTGGAAAGACGAGGAAGGCAAGAGAACCAAATCGTTTGGGGAAAAATCCGCGGAATGGGCGAATAAAAATTGGCTTACTCGTCATACTCTTGGATACGCGGCAAGAGGAATAACTCGTTTAGAAACTACTGGCGGAGAAAATGTTTTGAAACAACACATAAAGGCGGCCGGAAACATGAGCGACGCCGATCTCAAAGCATCCACTTTAACGGCTAGCGGTCCGCGCAAAATAGCCGTGATGAAAGAATTGCAGAAAAGAAAATTGCTTGGCGATACGACGAACGCAAAAGATCTTATTAACGGGGGAAATCAGTCTTTGTTTGGAAGATTCAGGCAAGGCGCGTCATGGGGTGATATTGAGCACGGGGCAAAGATGGACGTAGAAATGGCAAAACAATTAAGAGAAACAGGCAGTGTGTCGGCAGAATCAATTGAAAAATTCGTTAAAACATATAAAGGAAAAGATATTGAACAATCGGCAATTAAAGATTTGTATAGCGGAAAAGCCAAGCTTGGATTATCAAAAGATGCCACTAACGAATTAGGGATAGCATTTGCCAAGGCGCTTGCAAAAACAAATTATCAAATGGTGCCTAAAATTATACCGCCAATGAACGCCAAAGAACGTGATAATTTTTCAAGCATATATAATCGGGTAGAAAAAACCGAGGAAGCTGAAAAAGCATGGATAAATACAATGAACAATTTTGCAACGGGTTTTTCAGCGGAGACGCCGACAACAGGAACAACTCCACCGTCTCCGACGACTTAAGCGCTGATTAACAAATTATGATTCAAATCACTAAACAACAAATTGATGCGAGATGGGATATTTTACCGGTTAATTTGCGGGAAATTTTGTATTCGCCCGATTACGGGAAAATAATCTGGGATGTTTGCGAAGCCAATCATTTAACAAATGAGAAAATCGGGAAAATCGCCGGCCTTTGCGGTTACGTGATTATGGGTTTTATTCATCCGGAAGATTTGGCGAAAGAAATTAAAAACGCGACGGGAATTCATTCTGAAATTGCCGAGACAATAGCCAAAGAAATTGATCGTAAAATTTTTACACCCATTGGAAATGAGATTGACAAAATCTACGCGCCGGCCGAGACATTGGCGGAGAAAAAAATAACGGAAGAAAACGCGCCCGCCGAAATTTCCGTAAATCACGTTATCGACTTAAGGGCCAAGCCGGAAGAAGCGGAGCCGATAGGGCCGTTGCCGGCAATGCCGAGACCGGAAAATTTTACCGACGAAGAACTCGTTAATTTGCGGACATTTGAAAAATCCGGCGGCGCAAAAGAAGAAAAAGAAAGCAAGCCGGCCGGAGGATCGGACGCTCCCGTAATTATTCACAAAGAAGCGCAATTCAAGCCGGTGCCGACCCTGAAGCGCTCTTTGGGCGGAATGTTCAATTTTCTCAAAAAAGAAGAAATTCCGCCTCCGCCGGCGTCTTTACCTGTCGCCGCCCGGATTGAAATTGAAGACAAAGACAGAAAAGAAAAATTTGAACCGGGAATCGCGAAAACCGAAGATCCGAAAATTCGCGTGGTTCATTACAGCCAATTTCAAACTCCTTTGGCGCCGCCGGCTCCAACTTCAACTCCGGCTCCAACTTCAATCCCGACTCCGACTCCGTCCCCAGCTTCAACTTCGGCATCAATTTTAAGCTCAATTCCGGTTCCGCCGGCGGCAAAACAAACAAGCGAAGGCAATGTCATTGATTTAAGGAATTTTGAAATAAAACAATCCGATAAACCGGAATGACATTGACAATGCAATTTCAAACCCCTCAATTTATTGAAACGGAAAATAAAATCATCGGCCCGCTTACCCTAAAGCAGTTTTTTTATCTGGCTGTCGGTTTTGGCGTCAGTTTCACGTTTTTTTTTATTTTAAATTTCTGGCTCTGGTTTTTGATAAGTTTGGTTGTCGGCGTTGCCGCTCTCGGCTTCGCTTTCGTTAAGATCGGCGCTCAACCGCTGCCCATTATGGTTTCGCGGGCTTTTCTTTATTTTTGGCAGCCGCGGCTTTATCTCTGGGAAAGAAAAGCCGAGAAAAAAACTTTTACGATTCCGGAATTACCCGAATTCCCGCAAATTCCGGAGGCGTCTCCGGTTCAAATAGTTTCGGCGGAAACGCAGAGAATAAAATTGAAGAAATTTTTCGGGGAGACGCCGACCGTCAAAAAACTTTGGCAGGATTTGATGACGACCAAAACTCCGATTCCGCGGCGCGAAAAAATTTTAAGAATACCGGGCTGGCAAACGCAACCGAAAGAAAGTTTCCAGTTTTTCAGAAAATCAACCGGAGAAAAAGGCGTGGCGAGAAGAATGGATTACAGATAACGAATGGCGGAAAAAGACTTTTTACTGTAAAATGTAAATAACATTATGAAAAAAGAAGCTCAACCGACCCAAGATTTAGTTGACGTTGAAGATATCAAAAACGAAACGATTATTTTGAAAAACGGTTCGATATGCCGCGTTTTAATGGTTTCGGGGATCAATTTGGAGTTGAAATCCGAAGAAGAGCAAAACGCCGTCATTTTCTCTTATCAGGGCTTTCTAAATAGTCTTGATTTTCCCGTCCAATTTCTTGTTCATTCCAGAAAATTAAATATCGAGGGGTATCTCGAGGAAATTAGCCGGCGCAAGGAGTCGGAAACCAATGAATTGCTGAAAAATCAGGTCGCCGAATATTCCGAATTTATCCGTTCTTTCGTGGAATCAAACGCCGTTATGTCAAAAAATTTTTTTGCGATCGTGCCTTATTATCCGATAACGGTGCCGCAAAGCGGCAAAAAAATGTTTGATTTTTTGAAATTGGGCGGGCGAATAAGCTCTTCCGCTCTGGAAGATCAAACTTTGGAACAAAAAATGGTTCAGCTTAATCAGCGCGTTGATCAGGTTATCAGCGGTCTTAATCAAATCGGATTAAGGGTTGTCGCTTTAAACGACGAAGAATTGACGGAATTTTTTTACAATCTTTACAATCCGGAAACGGTGGAGAAAAAAGAATTGAAAATAGCTTATGGAGAAGATTAAAATAACCCAGCCTTACAAGGCGAGCCGGAAAGACGTCAAAGACGTTATCGCGTCGTCAGGCGTGGAAATCAATCCGAATTTTTTAAAAGTCGGAGGAAAATTCGTCCGCACGATTTTTGTTTTTACTTATCCGCGTTATCTTTCGAGCGGCTGGTTTAATTCAATAATCAATCTCCCGAATTTGCTGGACATTTCCATTTTTGTCCATCCGGTTGACACGGTTTTGGCGCTTCGCAATCTCCGTAAAAAAACGGCGCAGATAGAAGCTCAACTGATTGAATATCAGGAAAAGGGGCTGGTGAGAGATCCGGTTCTGGAAACGGCTTTCAAGGATATTGAAAATCTCCGCGATCAGCTTCAGCAGTCGCAGGAAAGATTGTTCAATGCCGGAGTTTATCTCGCTCTTTACGCCGACTCGCTTGAAGAGTTGAACAAGCTTGAAGAAAAAATCAATCACCTGTTTGAATCGCAGCTGGTTTACACCAAGCCGGCGACTTTTCAGCAAATGGAGGGTTTTGTTTCAACCTTGCCGCTTTGCGCGGACAAGTTGCTGATTCACACCCCGCTTAATTCCGGCCCGATTTCTTCTTTTTTCCCGTTCGTGGCGACTGATCTGACTTCCGACGAGGGGATTCTTTACGGCATTAACCGCCACAATAATTCTTTGATTATTTTTGACCGTTTTTCGCTGGAAAACGCCAATTCGGTGATTTTCGCCAAAGCCGGAGCGGGCAAATCTTACGCCGCCAAGCTGGAGATTTTGCGTTCTTTGATGATGGGGACGGATGTTTTGATTGTTGATCCGGAAAATGAATACAAGCGGCTGGCGGATTCGGTCGGCGGCAGTTTCTTCAAGATTTCATTGAGTTCGGAACATCAGATAAATCCTTTTGACATCCCCGTGATTCCCGAAGACGAGGATCCGGCCGATATTTTCAAATCGCATGTTTTGAATTTGACCGGATTGATTAAATTGATGCTTGGCGGCAAGGTGACGCCCGAAGAAGACGCTTTGTTGGACAAGGCGATTTTGGAAACCTACGCTTCCCGCGACATTACGCCGGATAAAAAAGATTTTTCCAATCTGGCCGTGCCGCTTTTGGAAGATCTGCAGACTGTTTTGGCGAATATGGAAAACGGCCAGGGGCTGGCCCAGCGTTTGGAAAAATACACCCGCGGCACTTACGCCGGATTCGTCAACCGGCCGACCAACATTGACATTAAAAACCGGCTGATCGTTTTTTCGGTGAGAGATCTTGAGGAAGAGCTTCGGCCGATCGCGATGTATATCGTGCTGAATTTCGTCTGGACGCTGGTAAAAGCGCAGTTGAAAAAAAGAATTTTGATCATTGACGAGGCATGGTACATGATGAAATATCAGGACAGCGCCGCTTTTCTTTTCAGTTTGGCAAAAAGAGCGAGAAAATATTATCTGGGAGTGACGACGATCACCCAGGACGTTGAGGATTTCATCAATTCTCCCTACGGGCGGCCGATCATCACCAACTCGTCATTGCAGTTTTTGCTCAAGCAATCGCCGGCGATGATAGAATTGATCGCCAAAACTTTTAATTTGAGCGAAGCGGAAAAGGGGCTTTTACTGGAAGCCGAGATCGGCGAGGGTTTGTTTTTCGCCGGTTTGAAGCACGTGGCGATCCATGTCATTCCCTCTTATTTTGAAGATCGGATTATCACCACCGATCCGGAGCAATTATTGGAAATAAAAAAAGAGGAATAATATGGAAGGAGAAAAAAAAATCGGTTTGCCTGAAGCGATATTAATGTTTTTTGTGGTTGCTTTTGCCGATATTTTTGACGTTGTGACAACGATCAGTCTCGCCGTGCCGGTTTTGGGAGAAATACTGATTGTCCTTAATTGGTTTGTGGATATCGTTGTTTTGGCAATTATCTGGATTTGGCTTATAATAAAAGAAGAGATCGGCGCGCGAATAATGATAACATCCCTGATCGGCAGTTTGGCGGAATTTATTCCACTGCTCGACGTGCTTCCGATAAGAACAGTGGTTTTGCTTTTGACGATTTACATGATCAATCATCCGAAGGTTGCGGACGCGGCGGCGAAATTGACGCCAAAAGGCAGAGCGGCCGGCTCTGTCTCTAAAACCTAAAATGAAGCACAACAACGCAAAATTGAAAATTTTCCCAACAATTCTTATTTTTAGTTTTTCATTTTTGGTTTTTAGTTTAAGCAACGCGCAATCGGCGCCTCAATTTTTGGCTTCTTGGAAAGCGGACAGTTATGTTCCTTCATGGTACGGCGGGAAAGCTTTGCCGAGCGCCGGATCAAATATTGAAATAAGTTTTAATCTTATTGACGGCGGCAAAATCGTCGATCTTTCTAAAACTAAAGTGCGTTGGTATATAAACGATGAATTGACAGTAAATGAAGAAAGCGGTTTGGGAATAAAAACATTAAAATTTAAAGCGCCGCAAGAGGTGGTTGGAGAAATAGAAATAAAAATCGTCGTTATCGGATATAAAGAAACGGAGATTGAGAAATTTATAACGATTCCGATAGAAAAAGTTGAAGTTGTTATTGATTCGCCTCGTTATGATCAAAAAATCAGTCGAGAAAAAAATTTTTTTAGGGGCATTCCTTTTTTCTTTAATATCTTAAAAATCAGCAATCTTTCCGTTAAATGGATAGCCAATGAAAGAAATCCGGAAAATATCGGCGTTGATCCTTGGCGGCTTGATTTGAATATTGACACACAAGCTCCATCGGGTTTTGAGATTGATTTAAAAGTAGAGGTTCATAACGTATTAAACCAGCTTGAATTCGCGGGTAAAAATATAAAATTACAAATAAGATAAATAATTAATTTATTATGATAATAATTTTGGTTAAAAATTGGGTTAAAAAAAATTTAATAACAAACATAGTTTTTTTAATTTTTATTTTTCTTTTTTTCGGTTTTCTTGGAGTTTTCGCGGCGGAAATAGATTTAAAATATCTTCCTTCCGACGTCGGTCAAAGCCCCGTCAGTTTCGTGTCCTGGTTTTACGGTTTCGCTTTGGGGCTGGTCGGCATCGCCGTTTTCGGCGTAATTATTTACGGCGCGATTTTATACACCATTTCGGCCGGCAACGCGTCAAAACAGGCAGATGCCAAAGAATGGATTACCGCGGCGATATGGGGGCTTCTTTTGCTCCTTGCCGCTTATTTGATTCTTTGGACCATTAATAAAGACATTGTTGATCTTAATAAAATACAAAGTTTTCTTGAAAAAAAGGTTGAGCCGATTCAAACAACGCCGTTTCAGGGCGGAGGCGGAACATTCGGCGGCAAAGGCGGCGAAGGCGGCTGGGAAGGAAGTGGATGCGGCGACGACGAAATGTTTGTGATAACCGGAGCCGGCGGGGAAGGCCATTGTCAGCCCAAATCAAACGGCGGCGGGCAGAAAATAGACGAAGGAGGGGCGGTGGCTTCCGGCAGCTTGTCTGAAGAAGACGCAAGAAGCATATTGGATTATCATAATATACAAACCAAAAGTCCTTGTCCCGGCGGACAAACCAGCAACTGCGTTAATTTTAACGGCATGAAAGAAGAAACTATGGCTGAAATAGTTACTTTAAGTAAAGAAGTTGGTTCGCAAAACGTTTTTATAACGGGCGGGACCGAAGCCAAACATAAAGACGGTGTTTACAACCATAGCAACGGATATAAATTTGACGTCAGGCCCAATTCTCAATTAGACGATTATATCGTTAAAAACTACGAGTTTATCGGGAAAAGAGATGATGGCGCCGACCAATATAAATCTCCAGGCGGAGCGATTTACGCGAAAGAAGGCAATCATTGGGATGTTTTAGTTAAATAACAAATAAAGATATTTTATGAAAAAAACAATCGTCATAATCATTGTTGTTCTGGGGATTGCCGCTCTCGGTTCCGGAGTTTATTTCGCCTGGAAAAATTCCAAACAAATTTTAACGCCGCCGTCAAACGGAAAATCGGATTCCGGCGTTGATTACGGCGTTCAGGAAGGCGTTGAAAACAAAAACGGAAAACTGAAAATTATCAGCGGCCAGCCGGTTTTTGATTATTGGGCAAAAGCGTCTTCCACGTCCGGCGAAGCTGAATTTTTTTATATTAACCAAGACGGCTTGATTTCAAAAATTCGGAACGGCGCGCCTGAAATTGTTTCTTACGAACCGATTAAAAATCTGCAGGCCGTCAAAAAAAGCAAAGACGGCAAGTACGCGCTCATAAAATTCGGCGGTTCGACAAATCCGGATTTCAGCATTTTTGACACGGATAACAATATCTGGGAGCCGTTAAACGGCGCGACCGCCGCCGATTTTTCGCCGGACAACAAGCAAATCGTTTATTTGGAGAACGACGGCGATTTAATGATTAAAAATTTGAACGGATCCAAACAGAAAGCGACAAAAATTATTTCCATCAATCAAAACGATCTCGATCTTTCCTGGTTGACGAAAGACAGAATTTTTTTGGTTTCAAAGCCTTCTTATCAATATACCGGCGAAATTTGGACAGTTGACGTTAAAACCAAAAAACTTAATTTGTTCGCCTCCGGCCGCGGCTTGATGATCGGTTGGTCGCCGGACGGGGAAAGAGGGTTGATGTTTAAAAGCGTCAACGGGCGTTCTTATGAAATGAATTTGATAAACAAAGACGGATCGGCGCTGGCGAAAATTGAATCAATCGTTTTGCCGGAGAAATGCCTTATTCTCCAGTCAAAAATGTATTGCGCTGTTTCGCAAGGGCATAATTTTTTCAATGATCCGAAATTGCCTGACGATTATCTCAAAAGAGCCGTTTATTTCAAAGACGCTTTTTATTTGTTTGACATGATCGGCAATTCGTCGGAATTGTTGTTCGCTTCCAATCAGCCGGTGATAGACGCTTTTAATTTGTCATTGGCCGGCAACCGGCTTCTTTTCATCAACAGATATGACGACAAACTTTACGCTTTGGAATTATAATCAATGAAGCGGTTATGGCAAAAATTTTTGCTTTACGCCAAACTGCCGGAAATGCGGCTTTTTTGGTTATCTCTCCCTTTCGTCGTTTTTCTTCTGGCGATTAACGCTTTTTATTTGCCGGATATCTGGCTTCTGATCAGCTTGGCGATTTTTTTGGCGCTGATCGCCGTGTTGATTGTCAATAATCTTCGTTTGGCGCGCTCCAATTTGGAAATTAAAATAGAAAGAAACGAATTGGAAGGCGTTATTTCCAATTTGCGCGACGGCGTAATCGCTTATGATCCGAATTTCAGAATTTTGATTTTTAATCCCGCGGCCGAGCAAATTTTTAACATAAGAAACAAAGAGGTGATCGGTCAGGATTTTTCGCCGGCGCGCGGCCAGGAATCGCGTTTTAAATTATTGACTCAGGTGATTTTCCCGTCTTTGGCGCCGCTGGTTATAAGGCGTTCGGAAGCCGGAGTTTATCCTCAAGTCATCGATATTTCTTTCAGCGATCCCAAGATGGAATTGCGGGTTTTCACCGATAAAATCAGCGATCCGACCGATAAGCTTCTGGGTTTCGTCAAGGTGGTTCGCGATCGAAGCAGGGAAGTTGCTCTTTTGCGTTCTAAAACGGAATTTATTACGGTTGCCGCTCATCAATTACGCACCCCTCTAACCGGCCTTCATTGGGGTTTGGAAACATTGATTAAACAGCCGTCCGGAGACGAACAAAAAGAAATTCTTAACAATGCCCTGGACGCTTCGTCCAAGCTTTTAAGGATCGTCAATGATTTGCTTGATGCCGCTAAAATCGAAGAAGGGCGTTTCGGTTATAAGTTTGAAAACGTTAATATCGTAACTTTTATTGAAGACGTTATTAAAGAAGTCGGTGATTTTGCCAAACAGCACAATATCAAGGTTTATTTAAAAAGGCCGGATGAAAATTCTCTCGCGGCCTCCATTGATCCGCAGAAACTGGGAATGGTTTTGTGGAATCTTCTTGATAACGCCATTCGTTATAACGTCAAAAACGGCGAAGTTGTCGTCGGCGTCGAACGTCTTAAAGACAAACCTTATTTTCAGATAAGCGTTAAAGACACCGGCGTAGGCATTCCTCCCGACCATATAAACCGGTTATTCACCAAGTTTTTCCGTTCGGAAAACGTGGTTAAATTCGTTCCCGACGGTTCCGGCCTCGGGCTTTATATCGCCAAAAATATCGTCAGGCGGCACGGCGGTGAAATTTGGGCGGAATCGCAAATTAATCGCGGAACGACTTTTCTCTTCACTATCCCGACGGATTCAAGATTGATCCCGTCCAAAGAAATAGTTTACGAAGAAGAATAGGGCATGCCGGAACTTCCCGAAGTTCAAACGATAGTCGATGATTTGAATAAAAAAATTGTCGGCCGTAAAATCACCGGCGTTTGGTTTGACGCGTCTAAACTGATAAAAAAACCGAAAGCCCGGGAACTGGAGAAGCGGATTAAAGGATTAAAAATTATCAATGTTAAGCGAAGAGGGAAAAACATTTTAATTTATTTAAAAAAATGTCAAATGTCGGGCGTCAAATGTCAAATGTTTTTGCTTTTGATTCACCAAAAGATGACCGGACATTTGCTTTACGGCAAATGGGGAATTAAGAAGGTTCATCGTTTAAGGTTCATCGTTAAAAGTTTTATAAAAGGACCGCTTGAAGAGAAAGTGAACGATTATATCCATCTGATTTTTTATTTTGACAACGGCTGGCAGTTGGCGCTTTCGGATTTAAGAAAGTTTGCCAAGGTTTTATTCGGCGATAAAAACGAAATTGAAAAATTGCCTGATTTGGCTAAAATCGGGCCGGAGCCGTTGGGGAAAAACTTCAAAATCTCAAAGTTTAAAGGTTTGATAAGCGGGGAAAAAGGGAAAATCAAACAGGTTTTAATGAATCAGGAAGTAATCGCCGGCATCGGTAATATATACAGCGATGAAATTTTATGGAAAGCGAAAATTCATCCATTTAAATCAGCCGGCGAGTTATCGGTTAATGAGTTAAATGGTTTATATAAGGCGACAAAAGAGATTCTTAAGAAAGCCGTGAAATTGCGCGGAACTTCAATCAGTGATTATCGGGATACGGTCGGCAAACCGGGCGCTTACGCCAAGCAAAGATTTGTTTATCGGCGCGAAGGCGAATTATGTCGGCGTTGCAAAATAATAATAAAAAGAGTTAAAATTGGGGGAAGAAGCGCTTGTTTTTGTCCTAAATGCCAAAAATTGTAAAAAAATACATTTTTGTCGTCGGCGGAGTAATGTCTGGAGTCGGGAAAGGAGTGGCGGTTTCTTCAATAGCCAAAATTCTTCAATCCCGCGGTTTTAACGTTACGGCCGTTAAAATTGATCCCTATGTCAACGTTGACGCCGGCACGATGAATCCTACCGAACACGGCGAGGTTTTTGTTCTGGAAGACGGCATGGAATGCGATCAGGATATGGGAAATTATGAAAGATTTTTGAACTGCGACTTGCCCTCCGCCAATTATATGACTACCGGCAGCGTTTATTGGTCGGTAATCAATCGGGAAAGAAATCTTGGTTACGACGGACAATGCGTTGAGGTGGTGCCTCACATTCCGCTGGAGGTTTTAAACAGAATTGACAAGGCGCTTGTGAAAAATAAATCCGAAATCGTGATTGTCGAGATCGGCGGGACGGTTGGCGAATACCAGAACATTTTGTTTTTGGAGGCCGTTCGGATGCTGAAAATAAAAAAACCGGATGATGTTCTTTTGGCTTTGGTAAGTTATTTGCCGCTTCAGGGGGAGGGGAACGAATTAAAAACCAAGCCGACGCAATACGCGGTGAGAACTTTGAATTCAGCCGGACTTCAGCCGGACATTGTTATCGCCAGAGCGCGGATTCGTTTGGATAAAAAACGTAAAAACAAAATCGCTTTCAATTGCAATATCGCTGAAGAAAACGTCGTTTCGGCGCCGGACGTGGAAAATATTTACGATGTTCCTCTTAATTTTGAAAAAGACAAGTTAAGCGACGTGATTCTTAAAAAACTTAAATTAAAATCCGGAAAACGAAATCTTGGCGAGTGGCAAAAGCTGGCAAAGATCATCGGAAATGCCAAAAAAACGGTTAAAATCGGCATTGTCGGCAAGTATTTCGCCACCGGCGATTTTGTTTTGTCGGATGCCTATATCTCGGTCATTGAAGCGATAAAGCACGCTTCATATTTTTTCGGGCGCAAACCGACAATTGAATGGCTTAACGCCGAAATTTTTGAGAAAGAAAAATCAAAACTTAAAACGTTGGATGATTACGACGGCATTATAGTGCCGGGTGGTTTCGGTAGCCGCGGAGTGGAAGGCAAAATCGCCGCCATTCGTTATTGCAGGGAAAACAAAATTCCTTTTTTTGGGCTGTGTTACGGAATGCAGCTGGCCGTCGTGGAATTCAGCCGTTCGGTTCTTGGCCTCAAAAAAGCCAACACCGCCGAGATTGATCCGAAAACTCCTTATCCGGTCATTGATATTCTTCCCGAGCAGAAACAAAAAATTGCCAAAGGCGATTATGGCGGGACGATGAGGCTTGGCGCCTGTCTGGCGGAAATTAAAAAAGGAACAATCGCTTACGGCGCCTATAAATCTTTTTTAATCACTGAGCGTCATCGCCATCGTTACGAGGTTAATCGTGAATATATCGGAGCGCTGGAAAAAAGAGGATTGGTTTTTTCCGGTTTTTCGCCTGATCGGAAATTAATGGAAATTTTGGAGCTCCAGCGAAATCTCCATCCGTTTTTCGTCGCCACTCAATTTCATCCGGAGTTTAAGTCGCGCCCGCTTGATCCGCATCCGCTTTTTAAAGAATTTATCAAAGCGGCGATATCTTGATGATAATTTTTTTATACGGTCCCGATTCTTATCGGCGGCAACAAAAATTAAACGTAATTGTTGATGAATATAAAAGGAAATATTCCGTTTTTTCCTGCGGTTATTTTAATCTGGAAAACGGCGACGATTTTGAACGGCTGAAAGAATTCGCTTCTCAGCGTTTAATTTTTGACAGCAAGCGTTTGGCGGTCGTAAAAGGGGATCCGGAAGAAGAAATAACCGGTGAATTAAAGAAGTTTTTAGATGTTTGCGCCGGATTGCCCGATTTGACGCTTTTGGTTTCCTGGGACAAAAAACCTTTAAAAAAATTTGAACCGGTTTTGAAAAAAGCTTTTTCGGTTGAAGAATTTTTAGATTACAGCCGCGAAAAAACGGTATTTTTCGTCAAAAAAGAAGCGGCTCGGCGCGGAATCGTTTTAAGCGATCGAGCCGTCGATTTTCTTGCGGATTTTTTCGCCGGCGACAACTGGGGATTGATTTCCGAACTTGATAAATTGAGTTTTTTAAACAAAAAAGAACTGGATATCGACGATTTAAAAGCGGCCGGCGATTACAATCAATCGCCGAACATTTTCGGTTACATAAATTCCGTTTCAAGAAATTATCGTTTTAGTCAGAAAATGTTTATGCTGGAAAAACTTTTTATTTCTTCGGAAGAGCCGGCAAAAATTTTTAATATATTGGCCGGTTTGGATCGGTTGCCTGATGAATTAATCCGCCGATTGGCCGATTACGACATCGCGGTAAAATCCGGCAAGCTTGATTACGAAGAAATCCTGTTGAGTTTGGTTTTGGAGTGAGCGGGCGATGGGAATCGAACCCACGCTTGGACCTTGGAAGGGTCCCATACTGCCACTATACGACGCCCGCTTATTTTTTAAATTTATCACTCATCGTTGATTTTTTCAATGTTTGGTGATAAATTAAATAAATAATGATTAGCGGATTTTACTCTAAAATTCCTTGGCGGATAAGGATATTGCTTGTTTTTCTGCTGATAATTCTGGTTTCTTATTTTGTAATTCGTTTTTTGGCGATTGAGCCCAAAAACGTGCCGGAAGAGTTTTTAAGAGCCAGACAAGAGGCTTCATCGATCGCCGACAGCATTGTTTCTCTTTCCGGCGAATCGGCGAAGAAAATAAGTGAAATCGCGGAATTGGACAAAAAACGCGAATACAGCGAAGCGTTAAATTTGATTGTTCAAGAACTGGAACGTAATCAGCAATCAAGGGAAAAAGCCGTTGAATTGTCCAAAAAATTGGAAACAATGGCGAAAAATCTTGCAGATATTTCTCCGGCTGAAGCCGGGCAAACGGCTTTACAGGCCGTCAGTTCGGAAACGGCGTTGATCAGCCGCTTGATTACTTACAACGATTATCTTTATCAGCTTTTGGAGGTGTTGCGTGGAAAGTTTTTGGGGAAAAATGGCGGCGATAAAAT
>ERZ1292623.1476-Hain-H51-01um-R1-1476-length-22582-cov-5_pt1 | contig 22582 bp, 24 predicted proteins | sample MGYA00564398_ERZ1292623 | MGnify/ENA primary metagenome ERZ1292623 (study PRJEB36523, sample SAMEA6512633) | groundwater metagenome | collected 2019-01-07 | study: AquaDiva: Metagenomics assemblies of 32 groundwater samples | reverse complement strand
GGGTAGTAAATTGGGATCCGGATCGGTTTCAAAATATTACCATTGGTTCCTTGGGCAAAAAGCTGGACCGGTTGGGGGAGTCGGTTTGGAAATTGGCCGGTACAACCATCAGGGACATATTACCACCCATTATTTTTGTCTTTGGTTTTTTTGCGGTGGGGCTTTGGATCGATCCTAGGATGACCATCATTTGCGTGCTTGGAGTTATTCCGTTATTTCTTCTAACCATATTTGCCCAGCGAGCCGTGGAAAAACGCCAAGATGAAATGAATTCCGCTTGGGAACATTTTCACGAAAAATTGGTGGAACTATTTTTAAACATCATCCCCATTAAAAGTTACGCCGCCGAAGGTCGGTTTGTAACTTCTCATGTGGCCCTTGGTGATTCTGCCATGAGTAGACAACAAAAAGTGAACTGGCTTTGGGCTCGTTTGGAATTTTTCACTTCAATCTCCCGTTTTATCACAAGGATTGTTGTTTTTGTTTCCGGAATTTGGTTTGTAATCGGTGGCACCCTCACCACCGGTGAGATGGTTACCTTTATGGGCTTGACCGGTACTTTATTAGCACCATTTGATCAAATTTTGATTGAGATCATGAAACGGTTGGCAGAGATCAGATCCTCATTCGCTAGAGTGGCCCCAATTTGGCGGGAAGAAAATAAAATCAACTCACCAACTCCGGATCAAACCGTAATTATTCCGCCTCTCACTCCACTGGGGGTTGAGTTCAGAAAAGTAAGCTTCAAATATCACCCTGATTCTTCTGAGGCGTTAAAATCCATCACCTTCACCGTTCCGGCTGGTGGCAGTCTGGCTTTGGTTGGCCCCTCCGGGAGCGGTAAATCCACCATCATAAAATTTATCAATCGCTTCTTGGATCCTACTTCCGGAACGGTATTGGTGGGCGGTGTCAAAGTGAAACGCTGGGAGATTAAATCGTTGCGGGAGCGAGTGGGCGTTGTTCATCAAGATACCACTTTATTTAATGACAGCATTTATAACAATATAAAGTTTGCTAAACCTACCGCCAGTAAAAAAGAAATTATCGCCGCTTGTGTTGCGGCGGAAGCAGATGAGTTTGTGAGAAAAATGACCAACGGTTACAGCACCGTTATTGGCGAGCGTGGCGTGAAACTCTCCGGTGGAGAAAAACAACGCATTGCCATCGCTCGCGTCTTCTTAGCCAATCCGCCAATTCTGATTTTGGATGAATCAACTAGCGCCCTAGATTCAGAAACAGAGGCAAAACTAAAAGTTACTTTGGCGGAAGTAATGAAGGGTAGAACCACCATTATGATTGCCCACCGTTTATCAACCATTTATTTAGCCGACCAAATACTAGTCTTAGAAAACGGTAAAATCGTTGAGCGAGGCACACACTCAGAGCTCCTCGCTGGTGCCGGTCTTTATGAACGGCTCTGGAGCCTGCAAAGCGGGGGAGAGTTATAATGTTTTTTTAGTCAGAGCGATTTGTCGACTACAATCCCTATGCAAGGTACAATGATCACACTAGTAATTTTCTATGGAATCAATTCAACCAGGCAAACGGTATAAACATTACAAAGGGAATGAATACTTAGTTTTTGGTGTGGGAAAACATACAGAAACTGATGAGGAGGCGGTTAGCAAGATTTAATCACCCTAACTTCTAAGTAATTATTCAATCCACCAACTTGTTTTATGCCCAACGCCTATCAGAATTTCCTCTCTCAATTAGACCGCGCCTTGGCAGTTGTTCCTAAACCGGTCTCTCTTGTCGCCACTTTGCAAACTCCCAATAGAATCATTGAGCATACCCTCAGCATCCACAAAGATAACGGCGCCGAGCAATCGCTCAGTGCTTATCGGATTCAACACAACAATTGGCGTGGGCCTTACAAAGGCGGGATTCGTTTTCATCCGCAAGTTGATTTAGATGAAGTTAAAACGCTAGCGGCGTTGATGACTTTTAAAACCGCCGTCGCTGGAATCCCAATGGGTGGTGGCAAAGGGGGAGTAACAGTAGACCCTAAGACTTTGTCAGCCGGCGAGCGTGAGCGTTTAAATCGTGCTTGGACAAATGCTTTCCGTGCTGACATCGGTCCTACGGTCGACGTGCCAGCGCCTGATGTAAATACAGGATCTGCCGATATGGATGTAATTGCCGCTGAGTTTGGTCACCCGGCTGTTGTTACTGGAAAAAGTATTACTCACGGTGGTAGTGTGGGCAGAGATACCGCCACTGCTCAAGGCGGATGGTATGTTTTTGAAGCACTTAGGTCGCACTTGAATCTCGGGCCTGATCCCCTCACAGTAGTAATCCAAGGCTTTGGCAACGCCGGTGCTACCTTCGCAAATATCGCCCACGCGCTCGGTCATAAAATTATCGCTGTTTCTGATTCAAGCGGTGCCATCCACAACTCCGCTGGTCTTGATATTCCCGCCCTCCATCTTTACAAAACCGCCCACCGTTCCGTGCAAGGTTTTCCCGGCGCCGAGAACTTAACTAATTCCGCCATGCTTGAACTTCCGTGTGATCTCCTAATTCCGGCGGCGCTAGAGAGTCAGATTACAGGAGAGAACGCCCCACGCATCAAAGCTAAAGTAATTTTAGAGCTCGCCAACGGTCCCGTTACCACCGCCGCTGACGACATCCTGTTCGCCCAAAATATCTCGGTCATTCCGGACATTCTTGCTAACTCCGGGGGTGTCACCGTTAGTTATTTTGAATGGGATCAAAATATGAAATCAGAGCATTGGTCGGCCCTAGAGGTTGACCAAAAGCTACGAGACCACATGAACGCCGCCGCCACCGCCGTCCAAACCATCGCAGTACAACACGGCACCGACCTCCGCCGCGCCGCCTTCATTGTGGCGCTCAATCGGCTTCAGGAAACTGAATCTAAACAAAAATAATCCCAATTTAAAACCGGTACCAGCTAAATAAAATCAACAATTAGGTGCGGATTGTATATGCGTCGCGGTGCGTTTTTGTTAGCTCTCAAAAGACATGAGCCCAAAGCTCGGCCAAAAAAAAGAAACCCCTCACGAATGGGGAGTTTCGATTTGCGCCACCCAGGATTAGGTTCGTTAGAACTCTACCAAGTCAATAATAGTAAACCAGTAATTATGGAATTAGTCAATCGCCTCTGGGGACAAAATGATAACCCCTTTACTCTTTAGCTGTTCCGTCTTACCCTAGTAGCTGTATGTCCTTCAACCATCAAAAAATAGACGCCAAATGGCAACAACGCTGGGAGTCAGAGAAAGTTTTTGAAGCTGCCGACAACTCCTCAAAGCCAAAACAATATCTCTTGGTGGAATTTCCTTATCCCTCTGGCGCCGGCTTACATGTTGGTCATCCCCGCAGTTACACCGCTATCGATGTAATCGCTCGGAAGCGTAGGATGGAGGGATACAATGTACTTTTTCCTATGGGTTGGGACGCCTTTGGCCTTCCCGCTGAAGCTTATGCTATTAAAACCGGAATTCATCCCGCCATCACCACCAAACAAAATATTGAAACATTTCGCCGTCAACTAAAATCAATCGGTTTCAGTTTTGATTGGTCGCGTGAAGTGGACACTACCGATCCCAAATATTATCGCTGGACGCAATGGATGTTTAACCAGTTTTTCAAAGCCGGTTTAGCCTACAAAGCCAAAGCAATGATCAACTGGTGTCCCAAAGACAAAATCGGCTTAGCGAACGAGGAGGTCGCGGGTGGCTGTTGTGAGCGTTGCGGGACTCCGGTCGAGAAGCGTGAGAAAGAACAGTGGATGCTCGCTATCACCAAATATGCCGATCGATTGCTAGAAGATCTGAAGACGGTCGACTATCTTCCTAAGATTAAGAAGCAACAAGAAGATTGGATTGGTAAGAGCGAAGGTTTAATTTTTCACTCTCCAGTCAAAGATACCAATCTTGTGCTTGAAACCTTTTCCGCCCACTTTGAGGCTTTCTGTGCCGATACTTTTCTAGCTATCGCCCCGGATCATCCGCTCTTAACAGCCCTTCTTGACGGAGTCGCAAATAAAAAAGAGATCTTAAAAAAAGCTCAAGAAATGGTTGATCGTAGAGAGGCACAAGAGCATGAGGATAGCAAAGAGATCAACGGGATCTTTACCGGTCGTTACACCATTGACCCCATTGGTAATGGTGAATTACCAATTTGGATCGCTAGTTTTGCCTTAGCCAATTACGGCACCGGTATTATTAAATGTTCAGCTCACGATGAACGAGATTTCGCCTTCGCTAAAAAATATGGTATCGCTTTAAAGCCGGTTTTATTTCCCACAGATCTCACTGTAAAAGATCAAGTGAAGAATCTAGAGCTTTGTTTTACTGATACCCAACACGGAACACTTTCTGAGCCCGCCGAATTTGCTGGCAAGATCGCTGGTGAATATCGGGCGGAGATAGCAACCTTTGTTGAAGCAAGAAAATACGCTAAGCGTCATACCACCTACAAACTCCGCGATTGGATTTTCTCCCGACAACGCTATTGGGGCGAACCAATCCCACTTGTCCGCTGTGAATCCGGTTGTGCGCTTCAAAATAACGGTTGGCTAGCGGTGCCAGACGCTCAACTTCCGGTGGTACTTCCGCCGGTGGAGAAATATGAGCCCACTGATAATGGCGAGTCGCCACTGTCAGCGATCGAGAGTTTTGTGAATACGACCTGCCCGACTTGTGCCGGTCCGGCGAAGCGAGAAACAGACACCATGCCCAATTGGGCCGGATCGAGTTGGTATTTCCTTCGCTACATCGATCCGAATAATGATGAAGCGTTCGCATCGAAAGAAGGCTTGAAGTATTGGACGCCGGTCGACCTTTACAACGGCGGGATGGAGCACACCACTCTCCACTTGCTGTATTCCCGTTTCTGGCACAAGTTTTTATTCGACCAAGGTCTCGTTCCCACTAGTGAGCCGTACCTTCGCCGACACAGTCACGGACTTATCATGTCCGAGGACGGCACCAAGATGAGCAAGTCTAAGGGTAATGTCGTTAATCCGGATGAAGTTGTCGCCGAATTTGGCGCCGATTGTTTCCGTGCCTATCTTTTGTTTATGGGGCCGTTTGAAGAACCGGTACCGTGGTCTAAACAAGGACTCACTGGTATTCACCGCTTTCTAGATAAGCTGGATCGGCTAGCAGAAAAACTTCCAACATCATCTACCGCCGATGATCAGCACACCCACGCACTCCACCAACTCGTTGAGCGCGTTTCTCAGGCCATAGAAAATTTCAAATTCAACACCGCTATTGCCGATCTAATGAAATTCTTAAATTCCGCCCACTCTGGTCTCTCAATTTCCGATTGGTCCATCTTACTCCGTTTGGTCAATCCTTTTGCCCCTCACCTCACCAATGAAATCGCCGAGCGTCTGGGATTGCTAGCGGGTCAAACCTGTCTAGAATCGCAATCATGGCCCATCGCTCGCCAGGAATTTTTAGTCAAAACCGAGTCAACCATTGTTATCCAGATCAACGGCAAATTAAGAGCCAATTTGGTCGCTCCCACTGCTACCGCTGAAGAAACTCTAGTCGCCACCGCCAAGCAATTACCAGAAGTGGCCAAATATTTGACCGGAGAGATTAAACGCACCGTGGTTGTTCCAGAAAAGTTAATAAATTTCGTCATCTAAAATGTGTTGTCTCGGTTTCTCTTGCGGTTGCGGAATGGACGGTTGGCCAAACACTTGTCTTGGAGTAAATCGGTTTCATCAGCCGGGTTGGCATTTGTTTTGGGCATCTTGCTACAAGGTTTAAATATTCCCCTGTGTTTAGGAGCCGTAATTATTTTGATAATATTTTTATTAGGCGCGGTTACATTTACCGGTGTTAGGAAGCCAACTCTGGAACTTTTAATCTTTGGTTTGTTGATCTCCTTTGCTACCATCCTGGGATTTCAACGGGCACTATCAGCGCAACCGAATCAAAATTCCATCATCCATCAGGTGGGAAATTCAATTGTATTGGAAGGCAGAGTACGAGCCATTACTAATTACGGCCGTCAGTCTAGAGTTTTATTAGACCAACTCGCAACCAACACCCCGATCACCGGTCGCCTATATCTATACTTACCAATTTATCCCGCGCCAAACTTGGGCGATACCCTTGAGTTTAAATGCACCCCCAATCTTCCGGGCAAAGGAATGAACTCCGGTTATGCAAATTACTTGGCCACCAGAAAGATTTACGCCACCTGTGAAGCTAGCGCTGGGGTAACAAATCTTGGACCGAATATTTCATCACCTAGTTGGTGGCTAATTGTGATTGAAAAGTTTCATCAAAATCTTGGGAAGCGGGTGGAGGCAATTTATCCAGAACCGGTGGCCGGTTTAGTGCGCGGACTTTTGTTTGGTGACGATACTTTTTCTGATAAATCCTCCGAGCTATTCAGACTAACCGGAACTTCTCATATTGTGGCTGCATCCGGTTACAATGTCGCTTTAGTGGTGACACTTTTATTTGGGATTCTTCTGCAATGTGGGCTCTCACGCCAAAGAGCTTTTCCCTTGCTATTAATTGGTTTGGTGTTTTACGCCTTGATCGCCGGTGCCGAACCGCCGGTAATTAGAGCCGCCATTATGGCGATGTTGGCCCTTACGGCGATTGGTTTTGGTCGCTCAACTTCTGTTATCCCGGCTTTAATTTTTGCTCTGGTGGGAATGTTGATTTATGAGCCTCGTTATCTTCTCTTTGATGTTGGTTTTCAACTTTCGTTTTTATCCACGATTGGCTTGATTTTCTTCTCGGCTCCAATCGCTAAACGGTTATCCCATATTCCCACCACCTTGAGCCTCAAAGAGTCCGTTGCCTCCACCATTGCCGCTACCATTGCCACTATGCCGGTGGTCTGATTTTCATTTGGGTTTTTGTCTCCAATTGCTCTACTCACCAACGCTCTGATTCTAGTTTTCATCCCTTACCTAATGGCGCTAGCAGCATTGGCGTTGCTAGTGGGGGTAGTTTCAGAACCACTAGCTCGACTGGTGATCACTCCAAGTTATGGTTTGGCAACTTACATCTTTGCTGTAATCAATCTTGGTGCTAAATTTAGCGCGATTAGTTTGAACACGCTCATCGGTTGGGGGAGCAGTGTTTTGGCCGTCACCACCGTCATCCGGTCGGCAATTCTATGGGTGTTGCGACAGCAAAAAAAATGGAGTAAATCAATCAGTGGCTATTACCACCGACTTCTCATTACTCTAAAAGTATCTGATCGTCTGCTCGGGGTTACAGTAATTGGAATATTCGCCATGCTAGGGCTGATCATCGCCCTTCAGCATAACGGAGCGGTTTCTACCGGAGCTGTGAGAATATCGGTCTTAGATATTGGTCAAGGCGACTCCATTCTTCTCCAAACAAAAGAGAAAACAGTGCTGATTGACGGTGGACCGGATCAGCTGGTACTAGAAGAGCTGTGAAAATTTCTCCCGTGGTGGCAAAGAAAAATTGACCTTGTGATTTTAACTCATCCCCACGCCGATCATCTACTAGGATTACTATCGGTGGGGGAGCGATATGAAATTACTGAAGTTTGGGATTCCGGACAAATCTCCGGCGAGCCATTTTTTGAATCTTACAAGGCTCTCTTTCCCAATCACCAATCAGTTGGTGAGGGTGATAACTTCAAGCTAAGTGAGGCGTCATCAATAGCGGTTTTATACCCACCCACAGCTTATAACAATCAATTACTCACCGATCCAAATGTGGGATCGCTAATTCTTGAACTCACCACCGCTTCCCACACCGCGCTTTTTATGGGTGATGCCGGTAGGGAAGAAGAAGAAAAGATTATTGACCAACTTTCCGGTTTACCGGTTAAGCTAGTCAAAGTTGGACACCACGGTAGCAAAACTGCTTCTAGCGCGACAATCGTGAATGCCACCACTCCTGATTTCGCCGTGATCTCGGCGGGCAAGGAAAATAAATTTGGTCATCCCGATTCATTTGTAGTGTCACGCTGGGAGGCAGTTGGCGCCACCGTTTGGTTAACCGCCACCCAAGGCAGTTTCTCAATGAAATTAAATCCGTAATTTTATAGTGTATAATATTGCCATATGAAAAAAACATTTCCACATCGGGTTGGAGTTACGGTCGGTGCTTTTTCCGGATTGGTACATTTACTATGGTCAGTCTTAATGGCGCTTGAGTTGGCGCCAAAAGTTATGGCCTGGAAAATGGCTATTCACGGCGTTAGCATGGATTGGTCAGTAACAGAATTTATGGTTGATGACGCTTTAATTCTAATTGTGGTGGGACTCATCTCCGGTTATGTAGCCGGTTATGTGATTGGTGCCATTTGGGAAAAGACCGCCTAGTTAGAGAACCTCCTAATTTTGGCTATTTTGGGTTACAGCAATTAGCTTCTAATTTTCTTAACAAGAACCTTCGCTAATTGCGGAGGTTCTTTTCAAATACAAACGCCCCACGCAAGCGGGGGCGTCACGATCGTACTCGGTCTAACTCTGCTATTGCAGTACACAGTCATAGACAAGCAGTTCGAGGTTTGTCGGAGGATCCACACCTTTGACTTCAAAGTGCATCTCCTCACCCAAGATCCATGATCCCCAAATCTCGAATCCTTCCCGAGTGGTGATAAGCTTATCTCCCACCACGATAAGGAACTCAATATGCTCATCTACAGTCACCTTGGCGACCACCTTTTCTCCCCCTTCCACGGTGAGATCAAAGGTGTTCTCTTGAGCAGTATCAAGTTCTGCCCCCCAATCGTCATCTTGGGTGGCCACGTGGTATAAACCAATGAAGCATTGAATGTAAGGGTAGAAAAAGTATTTATTTCCACTTCTTGCAATCTCCACTCCCAATCCGGGTGCGAGCTCAGCTTGATACGCCGGCGGTGTAACCCAATCAAAATCACTAGAGTGATAGAGTGGCAGGCCATCAGTAGACCATGCCACCGGTGCCGTGCCCGTGGTCTGAACCACCGTCCCGATTCCGTAGCTCACCTCTTTGGCGAGCCGCACTTCTACGGGCAGACCGGTTTTCCCCACCGACAAACCGGTAGTAAGATCAACCACATCGGTGGTGACTCCCACACCAAGAATATCGTACAGGAACTTGACCGTTGCCAACCCATCGCTATCGGTTGGGACGGGAGGAATGTCGGTGTCAGACGGCGCAATCGTTGCAATCTGCTCATCTGCTATCATCCCATCCGCGCTGGGCGTGCAGGCCATCAAACCCACCACCAAACTCCCAATCGCGCTCAACCAAACAATCGTATTCATTACCGCCTCCATTGTGGCTTCTTCACCTTATCACAATCACCATCTTTGGTCACCATTTTTGTGATACCCTTATATAGTTACCGTTGAAATTTATCAGCGCCGATTTAATTATTGAGCCGATGGGCTTTTATTGCTTGCAGTTTTATGGGGATTAGGGTACTATCTTCCATAAAAAACTATAAATTAATTTAATTAACCAACAACTACTACCTTAAAAAAATATGCCAAATCTCCAAAGAACCCTTATTCTCATTAAGCCAGACGCCATTCAGCGCGAGTTAGTGGGAGAAATCTACTCCAAGTTTGAACGGAAAGGTCTCAAGGCGATCGCACTCAAGTTCACACATTTAGACGATTCCACTCTCACTGAACATTACGGCCACCTCTCTGCCAAGCCATGGTTTGGCGAGCTAAAAAAATTCATGATGCAAACACCGGTAGTGGCGATGGTTTTAGAGGGTTACGATGTTATTGAGGTAGTACGGGTAATTGTTGGCTCCACCAATCCCAGAGAAGCAGACGCCGGCACGATTCGTTCCGACTATTCTATGAATGTCCCCTCAAATATTATTCACGCTTCCGATTCAATAGAAGCCGCCGCTTCTGAAATCCCTCGCTTTTTTTCACCAGCCGAAATCTTTGACTATCAAAAATTAACTGATCGTTTTCATTTTGGTGAAGGAGTCTAGTTTGATCGACCAATTTAGTTCAACCAAAAATAGTATCCCAACAAAAATTGACTTTTGTTGCAATTTTGGTTAAGGTTCTGCAACGGAGGAAGAAATGACTACAGTCATAAAACTTGGTCGCGGTGGGATTACCTTTGCCCAGATGTGGAAACATCAGCAGAAGTTGGTCTCGGCGTTCAAATTCGAAGTTAGATCATCAGCTCAGGCTCGGGTATTCCATGCTTGGTTAAGAACCCAGCCCGCAGCCGTTACGCTCTGTGAAGACAGTATCCAGCACTTCTATCATCGTTTCAGTCGCGCCCTGGAGGATGCCCAGACCGCCACCAATGGGCTGGAGTCAGCCGTGCAGACGGTGCCAGAACACGCGTCTGTCATTGAGCCGATCAATGAGTATTCCACTTGCAATGATCCGGTAAGGCTACTGAAAATTCTCACCAGAGAGGCAGGGATCCACCCCTCTACGCTCGCCAACTTTGAGATTAGGCGCAAGTTGACGATCGCTATGCAGATTCTTTACTTGGCCGCTTCCGATTCGTTTGCCGACATCAGCAATGATGTCACCGATATCAACTTCTTTGCTAAGGCGGCACTTTTCTCTGATGACGGCGTCCGTCTCACAGTTAGGTTCCACCTTGAAGAATCATCCAAAAGAATCCGAGAGACGCCCTTGATCAGTCGCGATCCCCAGGAAGTCTACAACTGGGCCGGAGATCGGTTCGGGAGCCAACAACACTTCTCCTGCCGACTCGTCACCGGTGACTGTGGCTCCCAATTTTTCATTTACTGCGCCAGTCGTCCCAAAGCAAGGATGTCCGCAGTGATCAAATTGGAACGGCGCCGCAAACTGCTAGACCAGCGTGGCCTTCAGTTCGTAGTTGTCGCAGTAGTTCCACCGGGCGGTGATCTGAGGATCGCAACCAGAGCGGATGCCAAGCAGTTCAGCGCGCTTTCCGCCCGTCGGCTCTGGCAAGGGAATCTTCGTCTCAATCGGAAGGGGCGGGTGGGAAAAAATCGATCCTCCCATCCAGAGTATGAAGACCAACGCTTGCGCGGAGTTTGGCTTCGCGTCAAGGGGGAATATCTGATTGAGGCTCCAGTAGAACAGCAGACCTTGGCCTTGGTAGACTACCTCAATTCCAAGCACGCCCCTGACACTCTGGGGCATGTGCAATATAGACAAAAGTTCATTCGCGAGAATATCTTGCCACTCTGGTTCCCGTTGGAGCATTACGGGATTCAGTGGTAGGAAAGGTCGTGCGCCCCCGAGTAGCGTCTACTCGGGGGCGTTTCGCATTTTTAGTACAACTGGCGATTGATGATGACTTTTTATTTTAACTCGGTTACAATAGTTCCGTTGCCTAATATTATCAGCCGGCGTACCTATGTCTAAAATTATAAAAGTAACCGGCGGTGCTCCCGTGCAGGGAACAGTCACTATCGCCGGCTCCAAAAACGCTGCCTCAAAAGCGATCATCGCCTCCCTCTTGACTGACCAACCAATTACTCTCCATAACATCCCGCTCCAACAAGAGAGTGTACTTGCTCGGGAGTTGGTCTCCCATCTCGGCGCCATCACCCAACTTTCTAATCACACCCTCACCTTACAAACAGCCACAATTTCAAACTTCTCGGTTGAATCATTATCACAAAAAAATCGATTAGCAATTTTAACTTTAGCACCGTTACTCCACCGCGTAGGCAAGGCGCAAATAGGGTTTTTGGGTGGTGATAAAATTGGTGCCCGACCAATTAACTTTCATCTAGAAGCCTTACAAAAAATGGGAGCAGTAGTTAGGTCCACTGAATTTGGACATGAACTCACCGCCCCCTCCGGACTCACCGGCCAACTAATTGAATTACCTTATCCTTCCGTTGGCACCACGGAAACCGTAATCCTCGCCGCTGTTTTAGCCAAAGGTAGAACCGTCATAAAAAACAGCGCTGTTGAACCGGAAATTGTTGACCTAATTATGCTCCTTCAAAAAATGGGGGCAATTATAGAGCAAGGCGCCGGCAGGGAATTACAAATCATCGGCGTTGATCGTCTGGGCGGTTGTGAGCACACTATTCTCCCCGACCGGATTGAGGTGGCCTCCTTTGCCTCATTGGCAATGGCCACCAGAGGTGAAATCTTTTGCCAAGGTGCTGTTCACCGCGACTTAGTCACGTTTTTAAATGCCATCCGCCGTTTAGGTGGCCGATATCAGGTTCAACCCGATGGGATTTTGTTTCAAGGTGGCACCGAATATAGAGGGCTTCAAATTGAAACTGATACCCATCCCGGATTTATGACGGATTGGCAACAGCCGCTCGTGATTGCTCTCACTCAAGCGGTGGGAACTTCGGTTGTTCATGAAACGGTGTATGAGGAGCGGTTTGGTTATATTAACGCCCTCACCGCCATGGGAGCAGACATCACTCCCTTTGAGCGTTGTTTAGGTGAGTTACCTTGTAGGTTTAAAGATCGTAACTACAAACATTCCATCATTGTGCGCGGTCCCACTCCGCTCAAAGCCGCTAATCTCACCGTCCCAGATATCCGCGCCGGTCTTGCTTATTTGATTGCTACCTTAGTAGCTGAGGGAGAATCAACCCTCACCGATATTGACCATCTTGAGCGTGGCTATGAAGATCTGTATAATCGTTTAATCGGACTCGGCGCCAAACTTAGTCTTAACTAATTATGATCCTCAATCTTTTATCCACCGCTCCACTAGTTGCTCTCGCTTGGATTACGGCCCTCATCTTTGCCTTGGTGTGGCACGAGTTTGCCCATGCTTACATTGGTTCACTGTTAGGCGACAACACCGCCGTTAAGCTTGGTAGACTAACTTTAAACCCCTTAGCTCATTTAGATTTAGTTGGGTCGCTATTACTGCTCACGGTGGGCTTTGGCTGGGCTAAGCCGGTACCGTTTGATCCATCCCAACTGAAACATCCTTGGAGAGATGGCGCCTTAATCGCCATGGCTGGTCCGGGGGCCAACTTAATTTTAGCACTGGTCGCTGGTTTGGCATTTAGATTTTTAATCATCATCTTTCCTTCAGTTACCGGCACGCTTTTACCACTGTTTCTGATTTTGCTTTGCATCACTAATTTATTTCTAGCATTATTCAATTTAATTCCCATCCCACCACTAGATGGTTCTAAGGTATTAGACATTCTTTTCGCGCGTGCTCAAGCTTGGCGCGCCTACGCTTTTGTTCATCAATATGGCCCCCAATTTCTACTGATCGTCATACTCTTCTCTTCCTTCACTCCCCTTGACCCCTTCTCTTTCTTATCAGTGCCAGCATTTCTTACTTGCGATTTCTTGTTCTCCACCTCCTGCGCTGGCTTTTTATCCACCGCGCTTTAATTCTAATATTGGCTAACAGCCTTGAAATAATTTGACCATTTTAGAGCACTCTGTTAAACTACCCACACTTTTAAATTATGCCAACAATCAATCAATTAGTGCGGAAAGGGCGGTCAAGCAAAAAGACCAAGTCTAAATCACCAGCAATGCAATTCACGCTAGACTCGCTTCACCGTGGCCGCACCGAGCTCCGCAAGGGCGCGCCCTTTAAGCGCGGTGTTTGTGTGAAAGTGAGCACCATGACCCCTAAGAAGCCAAACTCTGCCCTCCGTAAGGTGGCCCGTGTGCGTCTTTCAAACGGCGTGGAAGTTTCCGCTTACATTCCCGGAGAAGGTCATAATTTGCAGGAACACTCCATTGTTATGATCCGCGGTGGTAAGGTAAAAGATCTTCCTGGAGTGCGTTACCATATTGTTCGCGGTCGCTACGATGCTACTGGTGTTGACGCTCGCAGACGCAGTCGCTCCCTATACGGTGCCAAGAAACCAAAACCAGGCGCCCCTGCAAAAAAGAAATAAATAAATCATTTTTAATTAAGTCGTTCTCGAGTACCAATCCTCGGGGAAGTTACGGGAACGCAAATAAAAAACTATGCGCGGAAAACAGGCACCAAGACGAGATATCGTCCCAGATTCTAGGTACAACAATGTTCTAGTCGCCAAATTAATAAACTATGTAATGTATGACGGGAAAAAATCCGTCGCTCAAAAAGTGGTTTACGGTGCTTTTGATATTATGGCCGCAGAAACAAAACTGCCGGCACCAGAGGTCTTTGATGAAGCCATGAAAAATGTGATGCCAGCGGTTGAAGTAAAATCCAAGCGCGTGGGTGGGGCAAACTATCAAGTTCCAATGCCAGTAAGAGGAGACAGAAAATACGCTCTCGCTTTCCGTTGGATCCTCCTTGCCGCTCGCTCTAGAAAAGGCAAACCGATGAGTGAAAAGCTGGCCGAGGAGTTAATGCTCGCCGCCAAGAATGAAGGCGATGCTGTTAAAAAGCGCGCCGATGTGCAAAGAATGGCTGAAGCTAATCGTGCCTTTGCTCATTTCGCTCGCTAGGTTTTCTTCATCAATTAATTTTCAACTATGCAACGTGACTATCCACTAGACAGGGTTCGTAATATCGGGATCATTGCGCACATTGACGCCGGTAAAACCACCACCACGGAGCGCGTTCTTTATTACACTGGAAAAAAGCACAAGATTGGTGAAGTGCATGAAGGTGAAGCTACGATGGATTGGATGGAGCAAGAGCGTGAGCGAGGCATCACCATTACCGCCGCTGCTACCACCTGTTTTTGGAAAGACCATCGGATTAACATTATCGATACCCCAGGGCATGTAGATTTTACCGTAGAAGTAGAGCGATCGCTTAGAGTTTTAGACGGTGGTGTAACCGTGTTTGATGGCGTGGCTGGCGTTGAACCGCAATCAGAAACCGTTTGGCATCAAGCTGACAAATACCAAGTGCCTAGAATTTGCTTTATTAACAAATTGGATCGCACTGGCGCCGATTTTTATAAAGACCTCACCTCTATTTACAGCCGACTCACCACCAACGCCCATCCCATTCAACTGCCAATCGGTACCGAGTCTAACTTTGTTGGGATCATTGATCTCCTCTCAATGAAAGCGTTTATTTACAAAGATGATCTTGGAAAAGAGGTGGATGAAATTGAAATCCCAGCCGAGTATCTTGATAAAGCTAAAGAGTTCAGGGGCAAACTAGTAGAAGCAATTGTGGAGCATGATGAAGCCTTGCTTGAGCGCTATCTAGCTGGCGAGGAACTCACCGTACCAGAGTTGAAAATGGCGCTCAGGAAAGGCACCGTTGCCATGAAAATTTTCCCCGTCCTCTGCGGTTCTGCCCTTAAAAATAAAGGAGTGCAGATGATGCTTGATGCTGTGGTTGATTACCTTCCTTCTCCGCTTGACCGCCCCCCGGTTCAAGGTTTCAATCCCGCCAATCCAGAAATCGTGCTTACGAGTGAGCCAAAAGATGACGCCCCCTTTGCCGCCTTAGCTTTTAAAATTGCGAGTGATCCCTTTGTAGGTAAACTCGCTTTCTTTAGGGTTTATTCTGGCTTCCTCAAGGCAGGAACCTATGTGCTCAATGCCACCACCGGTGAAAAGGAGCGCATCTCCAGAATCGTCCGCTTACATGCTAATTCAAGAGAAGAGGTGGACCAAGTTTTCGCGGGGGAGATTGCCGCCGCCGTGGGATTAAAAGGTACCGCCACCGGTAACACTTTGTGTGATCCGGAACATCCAATTGTTCTGGAAGAAATTAAATTTGCCCAGCCAGTTATCTCTCAAGCGATTGAACCTAAAACCAAAGCTGATCAAGAAAAGATGGGTGTTGCTTTAAGTAAATTAATGGAAGAGGATCCTACTTTCAAGGTGCATACTGATACCGAGACCAACCAGACTATTATTGCCGGTATGGGAGAACTGCATTTAGAAATTATGGTTGATCGCATGAAGCGGGAATACGGAGTAGAAGTAACGGTTGGTAAGCCACAAGTTTCTTACCGAGAAGCAATCAGAGGTATGGCCGAGGGGGAGGGAAGATACATCAAACAGTCCGGTGGTCGTGGTCAGTACGGTCATTGTTGGTTGAGAGTTGAGATGAATGAAGATCCAGAAAATACCGGCTATCAATTCTTTGATGAAATTAAAGGCGGTTCAATTCCTAGAGAATACATTACCCCCATCAACAAGGGCGCCCGAGAAGCCTGTGATCGCGGTGTCTTGGCTGGTTACCCAATCATCAATGCTAAAGTCACCGTGTATGACGGTTCCTACCATGATGTTGACTCCAATGAAGCCGCTTTCAAAATGGCCGGTTCAATGGCTTTCCAAGCGGCGGTGCGTTTAGCTAAGCCGGTGTTATTAGAGCCGGTGATGAAAGTTGAGGTAGTAACTCCGGAAGAATTTATGGGTACAATTGTTGGCGACCTAAATTCTAAGCGCGGTCAAATTCAAGAAATGGGGGAGCGAGGCAATATCAAAACCGTTAGAGCGATCGTCCCACTAGCAGAAATGTTTGGCTACGCCACCAATGTTCGTTCACTCTCACAGGGCCGCGCCAGCTATTCCATGGAATTTGGCGAGTATCAAGAAGTCCCCCGCCATGTCTCAGAACAAATTATCAAAGACCGCAACGGCAGTAAATAGAATCTTTAGTTCGGCGTCTTGCAGGCAAATCCGATTGAGCGATACTAAACACCCCCCTCAGTTCCGCGTCCGCTGACGAAGAACTATTGGGGGGTGTGACGAACTAGGTGGAGTCAGTAGGTTTCACTTGCCGCATGCCGCTTTTTCCGATTGGTTTCAGCCACCCAACCAGTTCCATTCCAGTCGTAGAGATGGTAGGGGATCAGCACCAGCCATTCCACACACCAATCTTTCCAACTCATCTCCGGTTGACGGACGGCGTGAGTTTTGATGTGGATACCGTGCGCCAGCCAAAAGGTGATCAGGAAGCGGAGGCAGTGCTGATATTGAGTGCAGACGGTGAATTCTACCGATATGGGGAAGATATGACGAGCCGTTAACGCACTATTGATGCGATGCATACCCAGTCGAATGTTCTCGTAGGTATCTACGCTCCCATGCTCCACCACTATCTGGTCCACTGCGACTCCACGCCGTTTAAACCATTCCGCCATCACTTCCGCCGCTGGCTGTGTTTGCACCGATTGCGGTAGAAACCTACCTCCGGTCAATAACATCAATTCATATTCACCGGTCTGCCAGAGTGCCAGCGCCGCTTCACAGCGACGACGAGTGTTGCTGCTCAACTGATCCATCGGGGTCAGCAGTTCCGCCGGACACAAAAGTACTTTGACCACTTGGCCTCCAAGGTTGGATCCAGAGTATTCCGGACCGCGCAATGTACCATCCTTTATAAGGATTGTCCAGCGTTTTTGTTGGTCTTTTATCATCCCTTCTTACCCTTTGTGGACAAACTGGCGATTCGCGGGAAGTTTAGGGGCTTTATAAGGAGAAAATCACAAGATTAGGCTTAAATCATTGACAAAAAGGCATTTTCGTGCTATATTTAGTCCTGTTCTTTGTCACCGATATGCTTCAATTTATTAATGAGGCAAGCGTCTTGTTCGGCTTTTAGAGCCGCATAAAACACTTGTCTCATGCGTTGAGGCTAGTCGTGTGCTCCGAGCGACTCGGAGATTCTCAAGACAGGAGGTGGACGATGACCGCAAGGATCACGTCTGGACAGAAGGATCAGATCGGTGGATTCAGCACGGCGGCAACGCGCAAGGTTGTGGATGCTCTCGACCTCGACAAGGATCAGGCACAGCTCGTCATCGAGAACGGTGGTGAGTTCAGTCAGATGGTTGGGGATGCGGTGCGATCCGCGGTAATGCGGCTGTCGGTGAGCCAGGAGTACGCGAACGAGGAGATCGCATCGACGTGGGTCTACCCGCCCGAGTACACGGGCCCGGCGCCCATCGGCGAGCAGATCGACCGGCTGGTGGCGCTCTTCGGCCTCTCGCTCGGTGCCACGGCCAAGTTCGTGGAACGGTTGCCGACGCTCACCCTCCCCGAGGGTGCCGAAGGATGGTTCGCCATCCCGTCGGTCGAGGCGCTCGCGGCTCGCTTCTTCCCAGGGATCAAGGATCCGGCCATGCGGTACTGCCGCGCGGTCGAACTCATCCTCGGGAAGATCAAGGAGTCGCGGAGCTTCTACAACTACCGCGAAGGTCAGATCACGCCGGATCGTCTGCGCCAGCACGCGCGGACGGCCATGATGCTCGAGCAGATCGCTGCAGAGCAGAAGGGCGACATCCTCGTCATCCCGGCACAGTTCGGTCTTCGCCACCGCGGCAAGTCGGTGCGTCGTTCCCGGGCGACCTTCCGCAAGGATGAGTTCGGCCACGGTGCGCTGAGTGTGGGGAGCATGCTCCTCACGCACCCCACTCGCCTCGCGCGGTGGGAACAGCTCCACATCGACTGTGCCGGAGACGAGTTCGCTCCGGAGACCGGTGGTGTCTTCTCGAGCGCGCCGGTCTTCCGCTTCAGCGACGGCGGGGTCGGGTTCGGCACGTACCCCGTCGACAGTGCGGTCGATCAGTATGGCACTTCTTCCGGGTTCCTTCCGCAGTAGATCGAGCCTTGGGCCTCGAGGACTCGTTCCTCTTGTGCCCTTGATCCTTGATCCTTTCTCGCCGACCTGTCCTTCGTAGCGATAAGCGAAGGTGGAAGGCGAGTCGCTACATCCGGCCGGGTAAAACTGGCCGCGCGCTTCAGGGGCTGTCCACATCTTCGTGGACAGCCCCGCTTCTTTTTTTTGCAATAAATCGTTTATTCGCTATACTTGTTTCCGAGTAAGGTTCATGTACGATTGTTTACGGATGATCGTCGCCAGACTCTCTTCTCAAAAAGAAGATCGTTGGCCAGAATTTTGGGAATCACGGTTTCCAAGAGCGAGCCAGATTGAGGAGATACTGCTTGCTTCTGTCTGGTGGAGGTGTTCTGAGATTATCGAAGAACTACTCCCAAATAAAATTCAGGAGGAAGAGACGGGTTACATTCCTGTTTCGACTTTCGGTGCCACAGATGGACAGAAGCAACGATCCGGAGGCCGATGGTGTCTTCTCGAACGCGCCGATCTTCAACTTCAACGACGGCAAGGTCAAGTTCAACACGAACCCCGTCGACAATGCGAACGAGCAGTATGGCACTTCTTCCGGGTTCCTTCCGAAGTCTCTCTTCACTGCGAAGCGCCCTGTAACGGGGCGTTTTGCGTATTCTCAGTTTTCAATGATTTTATCCATCCTCCGAGCATTCGACCGATCTCGTCTATTTGTTGCTGGATGGCGGTGTACTTTTTGCCGTCGATCGCCTTCGTGTCATAGGAAAGACGGATCAGAAATCGAAGCAAGTTTAATTTCACGCTTGCCTGATCAAGGACTGGGAGTTTCTCTGTTTTATACAATGCGGTGGCGTGTAGGATAAGTTCAGTGACATCCAGATTCGTGTTCTCTACTCGTTGCCAAACAACATAACGGTCTTGTTTGGGTATAGATGCCCTCATGCTATTGAGCAACTTGTACAATTCGTAGTTTTTCTTGAAGATGGGGATGTCGAATTCATCCATAGGTATGAAAAGATACGGGAATATTTACGAACGAATGATCGAACACTCCCTTGACTCCCGTCCTTCCTCCCCCTAAGCTACCCAATATATGGCGGACAGAAATTTTGATCGACTAATTAAGTTAGCTAAAAACGGGGAAAGAGTGGTGATTTGGGATGGAACCACCGCCGAGCCAATTATGCTCTTAACTTTGGCGCAGTTTGAAGTTTTGTCCAGTAGTAATGAGCCAGTTAATTTGGTCCACCAAATTTCCCCATTAGAATCAGGGTCCCCAACCTATCAACCACTAACCCAGAGTGATAGTAGTTACGATCAAAACAATCCAGACCTGGTCACGCTCGATCCGATCGAACTCGCCCCCATTGATCAGATTGATCCCCCCGAGGCCGAAGTTGATTTTGAACAGATGGGGGAATTGATGGATAATTTGAATAGTGCCATTCCGCCGGATCTAGATCTAAGATTACCAACTGATCGAAAATTAATTAAGAGAAAAACCCAAGGAAATCAAGATTCAGGGGCTAAAGGGATGGCAGAAGAACAGTTTTATTTGTAACGGTTTTTCCTCTATTCAACCACAAAATCCTTCAAGATCAAAGTTGTACACCATTGCCCTTGCATGATTTATTGGGCTTTGCTATACTACTGCCACCTATAATTTATAAACTTTTATGGCCGAGCAATTTAATCGTGAGAAGCTACATGTAAACGTTGGTACAATTGGCCACGTTGACCATGGTAAGACCACTTTAACGGCCGCGCTTACCGCTGTTGCGGCTGCTCGTGGCATGGGAAAGCGGAAGGAATACGCTGATATCGCTAAAGGCGGTACAGTTAGAGATTCTTCCAAAATCGTTACTATCGCTACCGCTCATGTTGAGTATTCATCTGAGAAGCGTCACTATGCTCACGTTGATTGTCCGGGACACGCTGATTATGTAAAAAACATGATCACTGGTGCTGCTCAAATGGACGGAGCAATTTTAGTTGTATCGGCCGCCGACGGCCCTATGCCTCAAACTCGTGAGCACATTTTGCTCGCTCGTCAGGTGGGTGTACCATTTATTGTGGTTTTCTTAAATAAAGTTGACTTAGTGGATGATCCAGAATTGCTAGATTTGGTTGAACAAGAAATCAGAGATCTCCTCAACAAATATCAATATCCTGGTGACACCACCCCAATCATCAAAGGATCTGCTTCCGCCGCTCTTGCTAATCCTAGCGATGAAGCCGCCGCTAAGCCGATAATTGAACTAATGAATGCTTTGGATTCCTTTATTCCTGATCCAATAAGAGATACCGACAAGCCATTCCTAATGCCAGTAGAAGATGTTTTCTCGATTGAAGGCAGAGGCACCGTGGTAACTGGTAGAATTGAACGCGGCACAATCAACATCAATGATGAAATTGCCATTGTTGGTTTAAGAGACACCGCTAAATCAATCGTAACCGGTATTGAAATGTTCAACAAATCGTTGGATAGGGGAATCGCCGGTGATAACGCTGGTATTCTTTTGCGCGGTGTTAAAAAGGAAGATGTTGAGCGCGGTCAAGTTCTAGCAAAACCAAATACCGTTACCCCACACACCAAGTTTGAGGCCGAGCTTTACGCCCTCACCAAAGATGAGGGTGGTAGACACAAGCCGTTCTTCAAAGGTTACAAACCCCAATTCTACATGAGAACCACTGATGTGACCGGTGAAATCACCCTTCCGGAAGGAGTTGAGATGGTGATGCCCGGAGATACCACTAATTGCACAGTAACGCTGATGAGCCCAGTCGCTCTAGAAGAGAAACAGCGCTTCGCTCTTAGAGAAGGTGGTCGCACGGTTGGTGCTGGTGTGGTGGTTAAGATTCATGAATAAGTAGCCTGGGTTCAGCTGGATAAAATCCGCTGAACCCACCATCTGATCTTTTTGTCCTTTATATGCCCACCGCCAAAATCAAACCAGAGCTCAAAGATAGCCCAGAGCCTAAGGTAAAAACAGAGCCTAAAGCTAAGCCAGATTCAAAGGCTAAGCCGGTGGTAGAAGTAAAGCAACGGATCAGAATTAAGATTCGGGCCTACGATCATAAGCTGATTGATTCCGCTTGCACCACTATCATCAAAACAGTGGAGAGAAGCGGAGCTGATGCGGTTGGTCCAATCCCACTTCCCACTGAGATCAGGCGCTACACTGTGAACAGAGCCACCTTTATTGATAAGACCTCTAGAGATCAGTACGAGATGCGAGTTCACAAGCGATTAGTAGACATCGTTAATTCCAATGAAAGAACAATTGATGCCTTAATGAGTTTGAACCTTCCCGCCGGCGTTGATCTAGAAATTAAAATGTAATTTTAACGGTTCTTTAGCAGCTGTCTCCGTTACTGTCTCCCACTGGAGAAAGTATCTAGGACAGTTGCTAAAGAGCCAACTGATTAGTACAAGAACCGGAAAGAAAGATCCACCCTCGGGCGGAAAACCTCTCCGACGCTTTCTGGGCTAATATCTAAAAGGAGTGACTATTAAAAGTTAAAAATTCCAAAAGTTTAGATGTTGTCTTTCTTTTGGCTAGAATTCTGACACCAGTCGGATTCTGGTTTTTTCTTTTATCAGGGCACCAAATATCCAATTACTCCCGTTCCTCTTATTTACTTGCGTTCCTCTGTTTGCAAACATGAACAATTCTTATGAAGTACTTAGTTGGAAAAAAATTAGCAATGGCTCAGGTCTTCGCCGCTAGCGGTGAAGTCACTCCTGTCACTTATGTGGAAGTAACTCCTCATAGTGTTTTGAGTATTCAAACCGATTCCGCCGGCCAACCGGTGGTTTTAGTTTTATCAAAAGATAAAACCAAGGCCAACAAACCGCAATCAATCGCCTATCCTGAACTGAAAGATGGTGGCACTATCACCCAAGTTCCAATAAAATCTGGAGAAACACCAGCCGTTGGCGATAGTTGGGACGCCTCCGCTTTTCAGGTTGGAGATTTAGTGATGGCCGCTGGAGTAAGTAAGGGTAGAGGTTTCCAGGGAGTAGTAAAGCGTCATGGTTTTCATGGTCATCCAACCACTCACGGACACAAAGATCAGGTGAGAAAATCAGGTTCTATCGGCGCTGGTGGTGTTCAAAGAGTTTTCAAGGGTATGAGAATGGCTGGCGGAATGGGAAATGATAAGGTTTC
>ERZ1292623.1475-Hain-H51-01um-R1-1475-length-22602-cov-8_pt1 | contig 22602 bp, 11 predicted proteins | sample MGYA00564398_ERZ1292623 | MGnify/ENA primary metagenome ERZ1292623 (study PRJEB36523, sample SAMEA6512633) | groundwater metagenome | collected 2019-01-07 | study: AquaDiva: Metagenomics assemblies of 32 groundwater samples | reverse complement strand
AAAGCTCGATGGCATAAAAGTTACAATCCGCATCTCGAAAGTGCTTTCAGAAAATTGTTTTAAATAAAAAATGGGTGATTAATTAATGTTATGAGCGGATTAGCAGCACAATTACCATTAACTCGTGATCCTGATGATGGTATTAGACTAATAAGAGATTTTAGGCAATTAGCAAGGCAGAACTTAACCAATTTATTATTCACTATTGAAGGAGAAAGAATAATGAATCCATCTTTTGGTGTTGGATTAAAAAAATATCTTTTTGAAAATGATACTATAGCTTTAAGATCTGAATTGTCATCTAGAATAAGATCACAAGTATCTAGATATATACCATATATTAATATAATTAATTTATCTTTTAAATCATCTGTGAATAATAAAGAAATAGACGGTAATACATTACTAATATCTATAGAATATAATATATCTCCATTAAATTTATTAGATATTTTAACTGTTAGTAGAAGTAATACCAATATTGCTACTTTCTAAATAAACATATCAAAATGACTATCATTTCATTAAAAGAAATTAAAAAAACTGATCAATTTTTGTTGAGAAATATGGCAAACCATTATTCAAAACCCAAAGGGTTTGTGGGTCGAAGTATTTGTTTTTCTGTTATGGGTGATAATGTTAGATATGGATCGATTGTCGCAGGTTCTGCTACCTTGCATTTGCCGAATAGAAATAAATATTTTAATATTGATAAAACTAAATTAAACAATATCATTAATAATATTTTTTTCCATATTGAGCCAATTGATGGGAAATATCCGTGTTATAATTTTGCTAGCAAAGTTTTAAAATTGTTTCGACAAAAGTCTTTTGTTTCCAGGAAACAAAAGTATCTAGATACTGTAATTGGATGGGAGACTTTGGTGGAGTTACCTAGAACTGGCGAGATATATAAAAGAGACGGATGGGATCTAATAGGGCAAACTATAGGTTTTACATGTAAAAGAATTGGTGGGGTAGAATCAACAGATGCTTGGTCCGGAAGGCGCGTCTGGGATCGCGAAAATTTAAGACCTAAATTAGTATTTGTAAAAAGAATTTAAGATGTTAGGCTTTTTAACATTTAATCTATTTATCTTATAAAAATATATGACTGTTTCTACAAGGAAAAATTTACCTCTAATAAATTATACTTCAAGAGATTTTGAAAGTATAAAAAGAGATTTAAATAATTACAGAAAAAGATATTATTCAGATATAAGCAAAGACGAAAATCAAGCAAGTTTTGACGATATGATGCTTGATATGATTGCTTATTATGGCGATGTATTATCTTTTTATTTGGATTATTCTGTCAATGAAAGCTTTCTTGATACTGCAATAGAATTTAATAATATATTAAAACATGGGAAAGCCCTGGGTTATAAATTTAAAGGCAACCCATCATCAACGGGTATTGAATCTTTTTTTATTATTGTACCTTCAAATTCTACAGGATTAGGTCCTAATGCAGCTTATATACCTATACTCAAAAAAGATTCAAATTTAATTTCTGTTACAGGTAATGGATATATTTTAAATGAAGATGTTATTTTTTCTGATGCAAACAATCCTATAGTTGTTGCTAGAGTTGATGAAATAACAGGCAACCCTACAGCATATGCAATTAAAGCAAAAGGTTCTGTTATTTCAGGGAAGATTTCGCAAGAGAAAATTGTTATTGGTGATTTTCAAAAATTTTTAAGAATATCGTTAAGTGGCGGGAATATTTCAGAAATAATTTCTGTTGTTGATGATCAGGGCAATGAATATTTTGAAGTAGATTATTTATCCCAAGATATTGTATATAAATCTATAACCAATTTAGCTAGCGATAGAACAAAAGTTCCTAATATTATGAGACCATTTGTTGTTCCTAGAAGATTTGTTGTCGAAAGAGATAGAAATATTACATACCTTCAGTTTGGATTTGGATCAGATAGAGATAATACACCACAACCCCTAGTGGATCCTTCGCAAATTTTATTGGAAATACATGGTAGAAATTATGTTTCAGATGTTTCTTTTGATCCTTCTAATATTTTAGGTACTAATAAATTAGGTATTACACCAGCTAATACTAGTTTGACAATAACATATAGGGTCAACACATCTGATAGTGTTAATGCAGCTGTTAATTCTATAACTCAAGTCACAAATCCTATTGTAGAATTTAACAATTTTAGTACGTTGGATCAAACATTGGTTAGATCTGTTGTTACATCAATTGAATGTACAAATGAAACAGCAATAGTTGGTGATGTTACGATACCATCAACACAAGAATTAAAATTAAGAATAGCTGATAAATTTGCTTCTCAAAATAGAGCGGTTTCATTAGCTGATTATAGAAGTTTAATTTATTCTATGCCACCAAAATTTGGTGCTGTAAAAAGAGCCAATGTTGTACAGGACCATGACTCTTTTAAAAGAAGTTTAAATATTTATATTATTTCACAAGCTTCTGACGGTTCATTAACAACTTCCACTTCTACATTAAAATCTAATTTAAAAATTTGGTTAAACCAAGGAAAAATGATTAATGATAACATTAATATATTAGATGTTAAAATTGTTAATATCGGAATTAAATTTGTTTTGGTTGCTGACAACGATCCAATTATAAATAAATTTGACGTATTAAATAACGCCGTTAATGATTTGAGACAATTATTTTTAATAAAAGAAGATATTGGTATGCCATTTTCTATAACAAAAATATATCAAGTTTTACAAAAGGTTAGGGGTGTTGTGGATGTTGCAGGATTAAAAATATTACAACAAAAAGGAAATAACTATGCTTCAACAACAGCAAACATTGAAGACTGGATTAGTGCTGATGGGCGTTTTATTAATGTTCCATCTAATGTTATTTTGGAATTAAAAAATGTTGAGGACGATTTAAAAGGATCTGTTAAATAAATGGGCGTAAGAAGATTTACAGCAACATCAGACACCTGCATAGGTAACTGGTTTCAATCTAATTTGAGAACTAGAATTACAGGAGCTAATTTTGGTGCATCAGACATAATAGAAGTTTTTTCTATAGCCAATCAAGCTAATACATCTTCTCTAGAAGCTTCTAGAATATTAATAGATTTTCCTATAAGCGCTTCTATTATTACAGATCGTAATAATAACTTAATACCTCAATCCGGATCTGTTAATTTTTTCTTAAGATTATACAATGCACCACATGGCGAAACACTACCAAGAAATTTTACTTTAATGGTTACTCCGGTTTCTAGATCTTGGGAAGAAGGCAATGGATTAGATTTAGAGGAAGGTACAGACATAACTAGAAATGGTGTTGGTACTAATTGGATTAATGCTGCTTCAGGAACACAATGGACTAGTCAAGGTGGAGACTATCTTACTAGTTCTTATTTAGTTAGTCAAAGTTTTTCTCAAGGTTTTGAAGATTTAGAAATAGATATTTCTTCTTTGGTTGAAAGATGGATATCTAATAATATTGCTAGAAATGGTTTAGCAGTATTTTTAACTTCTAGTCAAGAAAGTGGAAGTACATCGAATTATACTAAAAAGTTTTTTTCTAGAACTAGTGAACATTTTTTCAAAAGACCAATTATTGAGGCTAGATGGGATTCTTCTGTAAGAGATCATAGAGGTAAATTTTATGTTAGTAGTTCTTTATTAAGCTCTGGTGATAACACTTATACAGTTTATTTATATAATTATGTTACCGGTACTTTAAAAAATATACCAACTATAGGAACCGGAAATATATATTTACAAGTTTATACATCTGCTTCTGGTCCTAATGGTGGCGCTTTAGTTAGCACAACACCTAGTGTTGTTACTGGTGGCTATCATACAACTGGTACATATTCTGCGTCTTTTAGTATTAATTCTACAGGTAGTGTGTATTATGACATTTGGTATAGTGGAGCATCAACATATCATACCGGTGTAATTACAGCATCTGCTTTTGGTGGAAATGATAATATATTTGAATCAAAAAAATATATTTCTTCATTAACAAATTTAAAATCAGTATATAATACTAATGAAAAACATAAGATACGATTGTTTAATAGACTTAAAAATTGGAATCCAAACATATATACTGTCGCATCTAATGTTGTAAAAAGTAATATTGTAGATAATGCTTATTTCAAAGTATTAAGAATACCAGATAATAATATTATTATAGATTATGGGACCGGATCTTTAAATCACACAAGATTATCATACGACAGTCTTGGAAATTATTTTGATTTTGATTTTTCTATATTAGAACCAAATTATTCTTATGGATTTAAATTTGTTTTTAATATTAACGGTAATTACGAAGAACAACCATATACATTTAAATTTAATGTAAAAGATACATAAATAAATGGCATTACAAAATTTATTTAATTCTTCTGAAAAGAATCTTTCAGTTACAGACATGCGATCAATTGGTTCTGATGTAGAATCCGTTGATTATATACGAAGATTTCTTGAAGAAAAAGATTTATTTATTCCGCATATTGATTATTCAGATCCTTCTAATTTTTCTTATTATGGGCTTGCCGAGCAGTATTATTCTGATTCTGTTGGATATATTTTAAATCAATATCCATATGACGGTTCTTTGAAAGAAAAATTAGAATGGGATTTAAGTTCTTCTTATTTGGATAAATATGTATTTGATAAATTATATCCAAGAACAGCCGGCTATATTACTTTAGGTTTAAATTATACCGGAAGTGCTTTATCTACTTCAAATGATTATTCTCTTTTTGGTACTTCAAGCTATATTTTTGTTAGAGGTGGACCACATTCGGCATCTTCCGGAATGGTCAGTAAACCTCTTTATCAAACATTTAATTTTTCCAATGTATATGATTCTGGATCAACTAAAAGACAATCAAATCTAGAAATTAATGCTAATGATGGTATTACTTTAGAATTTTGGTTAAATAAAAACGGATTTACTGCTCTATCAGAATCTAGGAAACAGGTTATATTCGATTTATGGAATAGTGCTTCACTAGGTGCTAGCAATTATGGAAGGTTTAGAGTAGAAATACATCCAGGAACATCAGGCGAAACCAACAGAATATGGATTGATTTATCTTCTGGATCTTCAGGATTATCACCGTCTTCTTCTGGAAGTATAGTCGGTTTGGGGCAAGGATTAAATTTAACTAATGATAATTGGCATCAGTATTCTATTGTTGTTAAAAATACCGGAAGCCAGATGCAAGCGGTATTATATGCTAGTGGTACCATAAATGATTCTGTTGTTACAGGAACAAATATAAACCCAATTACAGGATCTTCTACAATGATTGCAATAATTGGTTCTCTTATTACACAAACTACAGGCTCTAGTTCGTCCTTAGGCTGGGGTGCCCTATCTGCTTCTATAGACGAATTAAGATATTGGAAAGTAAAAAGAAATTCTCAACAAATTGGAAGATATTGGTTTACACAGATTGGTGGTGGAATTAATACTGATGCATCAGCTATTAATGGGCTAGGACTTTATTATAAATTTAATGAAGGAATTTTAAATTCTGGAACATTAGAACCATTAGATACTAAAATTTTAGATTATTCTGGACGTTTATCTAATGGTTCTTGGACTGGGTATGTTTTGGGTTCTAGAAATACAGCATCTGCTATGGAGTTATCTAGAGCTAATAATTCAGAGTTTAAAGATCCTATAATGTATTCATTTCATACTGGAGTTATTAATTTAACAAGTAATTTGGGATTAACCGGATCCGCATGGGATCAAATTAATAATTCAAGCCTTTATAATAGTTTTCCAGAATGGATATTAGAAAACGATCTTAAACATAGTAGTGAGTTAAAGAAATTAACTCAAACTATGGCAAGTTATTTTGATAATTTACATTTGCAAATTAAGGCATTACCTACGCTTAAATCGGCAAATTATATTAGTTCTAGTTTTAAACCATTCCCATTTGTTTCTAGATATCTTGAATCTGTAGGGCTAGCAGTACCAGATTTATTTGTAAATGTTAATCCAATTGAGTCTTTAAATTCTAGAGATGATTTTAGGCATTATGAATTGAAATTGAATGATATAAAAAACAGGATTTATCAAAACTTATATAATAATCTTCCTTATATTTTAAAATCTAAAGGAACTGAAAAATCATTTAGAAATGTTTTAAGGTGTTTTGGTATTGATGATGAATTAATAAAAATAAATTTATATGGCGATAACGTCACATATGAATTTAAAGATAGCTCTAAATATGGTATTGCAACTAAAAAATATGCCAATTTTAATTATCCTGATAAGTTTGCTGCAACAGTTTATCAAATAACTTCTAGTGCAACAGCTTCAGCAAGATCTTATATTCCAGCTCCTCAAAATGTTTTATATCATGGCAATACTTTTGAAATAGAAGCTTTATTTCCTAAGAAATTTGGTTTTGATTCACCAGTATTTTTTAATACACCATTTATTACTTCTTCTATATTTGGATGTCATACAGCCAATTGTGTTGATGGCGCCGATAAAACTTGGGTGTCTATAGATCAAGGTAATTTCCAAATATATGCTATTAGACCTACACAAGAATCTAAAGAAGTTCGTTTTGTTTTAAGTGGTACTAGTGGTTATCAATTACCGATATTGTCTAGCAGTATATTTACCGATGTTTATGATAATTCAAAATGGAATTTAAGTTTAAGAGTTAGTCCGGTTAATTATCCTTTTGTTGATGGTGTCACCGGTAGTGGTAATGGTAATTTTTTGGTAGAATTTACTGGATATAATTGTGTTTTGGATGTTGTAGCAAATCAATTTTATATTACAGGAACTATAAATTATACTAGTGGTTCTAATTTTATACAAAATCCTAAAAGATTTTATTTAGGAGCACATAGAACTAATTTTACCGGTTCTGTTTTGCAATATACAGATATTGAAATTACTGACTTAATGGTTTGGTTTGATAGAGTTGAAGATGTCGCATTGATAGCACATGCCAAAGATTCATTAAATTATGGAAGAATTCATCCATTGCGAAATGCTTACATGTCTGAATTAAGCCGATCTTGGGGTAGATAATATTTAATATAAAAGTATGACTGCACCACATTTAGTAGGTTCATTTTTAGGTATAGGTGATTCACCTACAGTATCTAGTATTACCACATTAACAGAACAAAGAATAAGAGTTACTTTTTCTGAACAAATGACTGGTACTATTGGTAATACCAGTTACTATACCATTACAGCTGCTACCGGAAGTATCGCTTTATCTGTCACAACTGCTTCAGCTCAAAATACAGTTAATCCTACATTCGTAGATTTATATTTCAATAATGAAATGACAAATGGTGTAAACAATTACACCTTAGTTGTTTCTAGTAGTGTTGTTGATTTAGATGATGGTTTATCTTTAGCTACATCATCTATTGCTTATAATGGGTTTGGTACTCCACCATATATTGAAAATGTTTCTATTCCGTTAAGTACAAATGTTTCTGGTAATATTACATTTAATGCCAGAGATGCATTATCTAATATATTAACAGGAACAATAAACGTTTGGATTATTACAGGGTCTAATGGTTCTGCAAGGCAGGCAATTGCCACAGGTAGTTTTTTATCACCGTTTAGCGGTTCTAGTTCATCAGTTTCCTCTTCTGGTGTTAATAATTTCTTAGTAACAATTAATCTTTCTGGTTCCGGGTGGACATTTCCTGTAAGCTTTTCGGCATCATATCAAGATGCATCTTTTAATAATTTTACCTCATCATTGTTTGCTTCTTGTGATGATGTTTTAGTTACGACTCCTAGAATTCTAGAAATACCTTCTATTGAAACATTAGTCCTACATTGGAGTTTTGATAACGTTACCGGATCTGGCGATAGTAGCGATGGTGTGTCAACTACAGCAGATGCTAAATTTTATGTTGCTGATATTGCTTCAGGGTCTTTAGCATTAACAAGTAGTCATTATTGGTTTGGACCTATAAGATATAGATTATATCCAGGGCAAGGAGATTTTTATCTTCCATTTGATACAGGATCTATTAAAAGAGAATATGTACCAGCTGCTAAACAATTACCACCAGAGGTGTTAAATAGTGCTGATTTGGTGGATGTTTTATCTGAAAATGAATTACAGTTTACTCGATCAAGTAGACCGGTTAAACATTTTTATGCTGTGGAAAAAAGCCCATATGCTATATTGTCTGATGAAATTATTAAGTTATTCGGTACTATTGTTGATTTTAATAATTTAATTGGAGAGCCGGTTAATAGATATAGACAAAATTATAAAGATTTAGAAAAATTAAGACAGCTATATTTTAGAAGAATAAATAATTCAACTATAGATTTTGAAAAATTTGTTGATTATTTTAAATGGTTTGATTCTTCCATTTCAACTATTTTACAACAATTAATTCCAGGGTCGGCTAATTTTTCTGATGGTATTAGAACTGTTGTAGAAAGTCACGTTTTAGAAAGGAATAAATATTTTAATAAATTTCCTTTAATAAAATCTAGACATACAAAAAATGATATAGAAGGTGGTACGCATGGTATTAATTTTCTTACATACAAGTGGGATGTAGGATCTGCGCCTGTACCATTAACACAATCATCTAATACTAATTGGTGGAAACAAAGAGCAGAACGATATTCTACAGTTATAAGAACAGGAAGGGCTGATGTTGATGCTGGCAGAGGAGCAATATTATCTTCTTCTGTAACAGCTTTAAGTAGAAGTTTTACTACACCGTTAAATATTTTATCAGAACGTCAGTATTCCGTCCCAAGACTAACTTCTAGCGCCCCAACAGCTAGTATACCATTGATACAACCGTTTGCATCAACCGATGCTTTATTAAATTATAATAAAGCATATATGCCGTATTATCGTGAACCAAAAGTTGTGCGCATAACTAATATTAAAGATAGTTTGGCTTCAGCTAGTTTTTCTTCATCTGTTTCTGGTGTTTCAGCAACTTTAGGAAATTATACATATGATTATGATATTGTCCAAACTTCTGGAAGATCTAGAAATAATAAATTTTTAGTTCGTACTGCTGGCACTGCAACTATTAATCTAGATTCTCCAATATTAGCAAAACAACTTTTAAGTGCTTCACCTCTTTCTGGCGCTTCTAATTTCTCTCTTTTTAATAGGAATATTAGTGGGTCTGGGAAAAATAAATATATATTTGCTGAATTATTTTCTAGTCCTGGTGACTGGAGAACAATGTCACGCGGACATTTAGATCAATTAGCTGAAGAATATTCTGTATATAATGATTTAAATTATAGAAATTTGGATGTTCGCAATGCATTTAATGTGTCTGAGTCTAAAGGAGCATTACAATTTGGATTAATGCCAGATACCGGCACCAACGTTGGCAATGAGCATAAAACAAATAGAAACACATCAAAAATTATTACATTTTCTAGCAGTATACTTGTCACAGCATCTGTATTTGATACAAACTTCGTAACTCATCCCATCCCACAAAGCGATCTTCAGTATAGATGGGTTACAGCTTCTGTTGTTACTAGTAGTAATACTATGATAAATTATACTTCTGATTTTGTCAACGCACAATCAGTAGCTTCGGCAACATATGAAAAACCATTTAGGAAATTATTGCCACCATCTATTTCTTATGTTACAGCTAGTTCTAACACAGGATCTACAATATCAAGACTTTTTGTTGATTTTGCTGGGTTAAATACACTGATATATGATCCGGTTACTAGTTCTTTGAATATTCTTAGCGCTTCTAATAATGTTTATACAAATTCTTCTTTTGATTCAATTAAAACATTCAATGTTTTAAATGCATTATTATTGCATCGTAATGGTCCATATGAATTTCCATTATTTAAACAGTATAGAAATACATTACATCCTATAGTTAGATTTCATAGATTAAACAATATATTGTCTATTATTGATAAGCCTTCATCGTATGTTTTTGAAGGAGCAGCTGATAGAATAAGTTATAAAAGCAAGAGAGCAGATACATTCGTAAATTACATAGAACCTGTTATATCTGTTAAATTTAAGCCATTAATTCATACATTTAATGTTACCGGGAGTAGTTTACCTGTTTCATTAAGACACTCATATAGCAACAATTTGGCTATGTTCAGTAATGCATTAATAAATAATTCATTAGGTTTATATAGATGTAATGTTGAACAAATGTATGATAGAATTAAAGATCTTTATATTAGGACAAATTTATCTAAATTAGAAAATCCAATTCAAGATTTTGTTAATTTATATTATTCTGAAGTTATATATCCAAAGGAATCTAATACCGGATTGGGTAAAATTAGAGGAAGAACTTCTTATGCTGAAACAAATGATACCGGTAGTAATGGATTTTGCAGATCAATATATAATAGAAGAACATTTTGGAGAGATAGCGAAACAAATAGATTAAGAACATTTACTGGTTCTGTACCTTTGAGTAGCATGAATACGCCTACTTTTATAGGAAGAAGTTTATGGCCATTAGGAAGAATATTTAATGCCCCAAGTGCAAGTTCTGGAAATAATCCTTTTGGTTTATCAGCAGCAGATGCATCCGGATGGTTAGATGCTGATCAAAATGAATTGAGAGGAAATGGCGAATTAAATGGTATAGGACCAAGAGAAATAATTGCTTGGAACTATCGTTATGCTGGATCTGGTACCTTACATCCATTTGCAAATGCACAGTTAATACCAACATCGTCACAAACATATGTTCATTATTGGAGTACAAGAGGAGATAATATTGTTAATCCTGTTTATCTATTAGAATATCCGCCAGGCTGGTATGCCGATGTGTATTCAGGCAAAAAACCATGGTTTGATAGCTATGACGCATATTCGGCTGACATTAGAAGCATTGGCAAAGAATATTCTATTATGCCAGAGTTTAGAATATCTGATCATATGTCGTATTATATTGACGATAATGGTGGAAATTTCAGAACAAGAAATGATAATGTTCTTTTAAATAATGGGGCATTTATAACTTCTAGCGCAACCTCATCCAACTTTAAAAGCGGATTTAGCGAAGATTTTTTCAAGACTTATGCTCATTCTGATTTCATGAAATATTTTGATATTATAACAAAAGATCATAATATCAATAATGTTGGCGTGACTAACGTTACTTTAAAATGCAAAGGTATTAAAAAATTATTACCATATAACGGATTTTATCCAGTTACAAGATGTTTGCAGTTGGGATCTTTATTGTCGCAATCTATTGCACCTAATATTGGGGGCATAGACTGGAAAAATGGAGCACCTAAATCATCGTCAGTTGGTTTGGCTCCTAATTATTCTGGATCTTTAGCTGTACAATCGTTATTGCAACCATTTTTTGCACCAGGTATTATTTATAATACTGTAAAATCTGGTATTGCTGTTGACTGGCCAGCATTTACAGGATCATCAATTAATTTTGATGATGGAACCGTTTTAGAAATAGAAGATAGAGCGAATTATAGAATTCCATTTGAAGCATTAGTTGATTTTGCTAGCTATATTCCTATTTCACAATCTAATGGTTCTGGAAGGGTTTTGTTTACTCCAGATCCAACAATAGGTAGTTCTATAAATCTTGCTGGTTCTGGTAGTTTTTTGAATACATTTTTTGATTGGAATGGACAAAAATCACCATTATTTGAAATGGCTGCTCATAATTTTCTTGCTGAATCTACTAATTTCTTTTTAAAGAATAGTTCTTTTACAACATATGTGTCTAAACCATCTTATACTTTTGCTGGTCAATTTAATTCTGGTACTGCATATTTTATGGATGTCGATTTATTTAAAACTAATGATCTTGTTATGTTTGAAGGATATTGGAGTGTTAATGGACCAAATAAAACTAATGATGAATCGCCAAGCGGTCATTGCGGAAGTGATATTCCTACTGGAACATTAACCACAACAGGACATTGGTTTGGTCCACCATCGCGTTTTATAAATCCAACGCCTGTACTAACTCGAGTTGGATTTGATCCAGGATCAGCTCCATATCAGCCACCATATGCATACGGAAGAGCAACAGCTAGAATTAAATATATTTCAGATGGAACAGAAACAGATAGTAATGCATTAAGTAAGATTCTTAATAATTCAACTATAAGTTATTTCTCTACTGACAGAGAAAACTTTTTTAAAAGCTCTGCTATTGGCGGAAATAATAATTTGCATACACCGGCATTCTCTGGATCAATGCAATTATCTTCATCTATCAATTTATTAGGAAGAGGATTTTTAAAGAAAGTAGAATTTGTTAATACTAATCTTGAAGATAATAAATTCGTTCCACAAACAGTTTTAGATTTAGAAAATCAAACACATAATGTTTGGACTATTAGTCCCAAATATGAATGCCCTGTACTTAATTTTAACGAGCAATTAACTGTACCGTGTGTAACTGCATCTGATACTACTACCCAACCGCGTCCCTTAGGGCGGATGCCTCGTGGAATGTGGAGCGGATATGGTAAAATTCCAACAGGTTCGGCTGGTATATATTTGTCTCTTAAAGAAAGCTTTGCTAATTTATCTACTGGTTCTATTGGTCCGCAGTTAACAGGATCATTGATTAAAGTGTGCGGTTTTGAAGCCGGATCCAAACGTATTGGAGAATTAGCAGACTATTCAGAGATTTCTGAATGTGTTGTAGCTATACCATTTGTTGATGTTCCGGTACAAAATAATTCTGAATACGCGAATACAATTAATATATTAGGAAAAAATTTCTTTTCTATTACAACCGGTTTGTTTAATAAACAGAAAAATAGAAAGGCTGCAGGACAAGCAATTGTTCAATCCGACGAATTATTAAGTAATTTTTCTGGTTCATTAATTAATAAAACTTCTATAACCAATCTCATTGATAAAATGGAAAAATATAATTTCCCACCAGAATTTGATTTTATAAAATACGAAGATATTCAGCCTTTTGTAATGTATGTTTTTGAATTTAAACATGTTTTAGATAAACAAGATTTATCTGATATATGGCAAGGATTAATGCCTAAGATTGCTATGACTGCTGAATTGGACGAATCTACTTTAACACACGACATGTTACCATGGGAATTTTTCGAGTCTAAAAAATTCCCATCTAATGTTAGGTGGATGGTTTTCAAAGTTAAAAAGAAAGCTGCTACAAATTACTTTGAAAAAACAGCAGACTATAGAGATGATGCACGTTTTAAATTTAACTTTAAGGTTGGTGTTAAAAAGCCTGATTATAGTTATAATTGGCCATATGATTTTTGTTCTCTAGTTGAGTTGGGTAAAATTGAATCTGAAATAAAAATTTCAAATAATTTTAGCAATAATATACAATTGTCTGTTGGTGTTCCACCTACTGTTAGAACTAATATATTTGGAGAAAGTGTATAAATGGAATTTTTGGATAAAAAAGAACAGGTATTAGATACACAATTAACCCAATACGGAAAATATTTGCTTAGTTTGGGTAGATTTGAACCGGTATATTATGCTTTTCTAGATGATGATTTAATTTATGATAATAAATATACAGGATTAACTTTTGAAACTCAGAATCAAATTCACGATAGATTAAAGGAAACACCACAATTATCTTCTCAATATATATTCCATGGTTTAGAAACAGAAACATCTAATACTAATAAAACTATTAGACTTAACGAAAATGAATTAATTTCAAATGAAATAAAAAAAATTCAACCTACACCAGAAAAACATTATGCTTTATCAAATCCAATTGGCACTATGGGATTGGATAGTACAAATATTCCAGCTTGGTCTGTTAATGTTCTCAACGGGCAAGTGTCTAGTTCGTCTATAATCCAAACCGGAAGTCTTCCAAATTTATCTATTCCTTTGTTGTTTATGGAAACAGTTGTTTATAGAACTATACCGATTGCTAATGATACATTAGTACAAATTGGTAATAATTCCCAAGTTGATGATAATTCTATATTAGGCTCTTTATCAGATTTATCGACACTTGTACAAAAATTTAGTGATGGGTCTTTTATTAATATATATGAAGATCCTATAGTGATAGAAATAGAAGAACTTAATTCTGTTTTTGATAATGAAAATTTTGAAATAGAATTTTTTAAAGTTGAAAATGAAAGCTTTGGTGGAAATGTAAAGGAAGTTTTAGTACCGTTATTATTTAATAATTTTAAAAAAGAAATAGTAAAAAATAATATATTATTAGATGAGGAAGAAATTAGAAATCTAGATTCTAAAGTTGGAACAATAAATACATCTAATGTAGAATACTTTTTTGATGTATTTATTGATAACGAAATTGATCAAAACCTATTGTGTGGATTAGCAAATAATAGATCTCAAGGATTGCTAGATGGACAAATTGTCAAATGTGTAACCATTAAAAGAGATTTTGAAAATGATTTATATAAGTCAACAGTTACAGAAGAAGATTTAAGAGATTGTAATTAATGGCATTTTTAAGTAATGATCAGATACTTGGTTCTATTATACCTGATGTTTTAATAAGCAAGATAACATTAGAAACATCTAATATCGGTAAATTTTCTGTTAGTGAAAATCCACATATTGACAATAATAATATACCTAATTTAATTCCGGACAATTTAACTGGCAAATTAAGTAATCCAAAATTATCTGCAGATTTGACTAAAAAGAATTCTCCGCAAACTGATCCGGATTTTTTAAAAAAGAAGAATAAGAATTTTAATTCTTATGTAAGAGAGTATCAATCAGGTAAATTAATTGTAACATTAGATCTGATATTAAAAGAAAAATTTGATAATGATTTGATTGGTAGTTGGTCGAGCAATCAAGATTTTACAAAATATTTAAGAGTTAAAATCTTACAATGTACTAATCAAACATTAACAATAGAAGCTTCTAAAAATAAATTATTATTGTCGGTATATGATAAAAATAAATCATTACCACTTAGTAAGAAATTTGTTGATGATAAAATTTCTTATCTTATTTCTAAATTAAATTTAGATAATTCTAAAAACATATTTAAGGTTTTAGATGAATCGGTTAATGTTCAAACATTAAACATTAAAGACGATCTTAACACCAATACATCTAATTTAAACAATAAATATAGAGAAACAGATACCGATGGTAATACTATTATTAGTTTTACATTTAGATCTAGATTTGAATTAAACAATAAAAATCCTGACCATTTATCTTATTTTGTTTTTTCTTATATTGATCTAGATCAATTGGTTAAAGATTTTAATATGACAATTGATCATAATTTTACAAGTGAAATGTATGGTAAGGTTGTTTCAGATATAGTAATTGATAATTCAGATGTTGTTAGCAAATCATTTGTTTACACTAAAGGAGATGGATCAATTTGGACTGGTGCTATTGAAGAAACCTTAGGTAGTGGAAGTTTTGGAATATTAAATAATAACAAATTCCCTATTAATAAAATTACTGTTAGTAATTCTAAGGTACAAGATTTTAGAATTGTTAATGATTTAAAAAAACAGATATTAGATTTCACCAATGTACAAAAAGAAATTTTATCTAATAAGATATATGGTGTTGATAATAATAAATTAGATATTATTGTTCCAGAGAATACATTTTCAGATATTTTCTTATCGAGAGACGAAAATGGTAATTCTAGATTTATTTTTTCAATTAATTTTAGAAAACTTTTAGAAACTAATGGTGTTTTTGGAAAGATATTTAAAAATTACGATTTAGCTAAATTTGTTTTAAAAGACTCTTTTATACTGTCAATGAGATTATTACGAAGACGTATAAAAGGAAGTCCAGAAATTGGATCTCCTCCTGATATAACTAAAAAATTTAATACAAATTATCCAGATGAAATAATTGCTGTTTCAGGTGAGAGAAGTTTTAATGATTTTGTTGAAATAAGTAATGTAAATATTTCATTAAGAGAAGTTAAAAATATTTTCAATGATACCAATAAAGATCTAGCTTTAGGTATTAGATACTTTACAGGCATAGATAAATCTATGAATTCTAATACTGACGGTTATTATGTTTATGGAATAGAATTAGACGTTGAAGATTCATCATATAATTTTTTAATTAAAAAAGTTCTAGAATTACAAAATGCTAAGCAAAAACTCCAAAATTATCTGAATGAATCTTTGCAAAATACATATACTAGAGCTGTTGTATTAGATGATAATCCGTATATAGACGATACAGGACATGATGTTGTTAAAAAATACAATGTTAGTGTTGGGAATTATAATCCATATATTAATAGATTTTCACATCAATTTATTGAGTCTCAAAGAGTTAAATATAAAATTGGAACATCTAATGAAATTGTTACGCCATGGGTTGAAGCTATAGAAACATATCTTGATAATTTAATATTGTTTTCTACTAATATTGATAAAAATTTATTTTTAAAATGGAAACAAGAGTTATTATTTTTTGTGCATCCGGTTACCGGTAATCCTTCTGGTATATTAGAGGTTATAAAGTTAATTGAAATTTTTGAGAAAAATATCGCAAGATTGTTGGGTATAGATAGTGTGGTTATTCCAAGTTACTCTTCTAATTCAGCTGAATCTCCTAGCAGATTAGGTTTAAAACCAAGTATAATATCGCAAGATACAAAAGTTGCATTTAAACAAAAACTAACTCTTAAAAGCTTTAAAGTAGTAAATTTCTTTAAAAATTATTTTAATAGCAATCATGATAAAACTATTGGTCATGATTTTTTGGATATTAGATCTTCTATAGATAATGAAAATGGGTTAAAAATTATAACAGGTGAAGAATATTCTACAAGAGTTGAAAGAGAAACAAATCATTATTTTGTTAGGGTAGACAGTACTATTCCTGATATAAATTTAAGACATAAAGGTCAATCATTTACCAATAATGATTTTATAGATAATACAAGTTATTCATATTTAACTCCTGCTTTTATTAAGTTAAAAGAAAAATTTAATATAAGAAGAATAGGAAATTCTCCTACACCATTAATAAATGGTGACGAGTTAGCACATTTAGATCTTGGTATAAGAAATTATAATAGTTATGGAACTGTTGATACTATCAATAATGGTGATTTCTTATCTGATAGTATTTCTTTTTTTTCTACAATGAATTTAGAACCAGTCATGTTGGACAATATAACAAGAATTCCTATGAGTAATTTATTAAAATACAACAATGTGAGAAATCCATTGCCAACCGATTTATTACCTTCTAATGATACATCTATATGTAATATTAAACCATCACAAAATTTAGCATTGAATATTGAAGGTGTTAATCCGTTACCTTTATTATTAGAAATTTCAAATCGTTTAAGTCTATTTGGAAATTCTTCTGTTAAAATGTCTAGTCCTGTTAAATTTAAAGATAAAATGGCAGTAAAAAATTTTGATATTGATAATTCAAATAGCGGTATTAATTTATTTTTAAGAAATGCAGAATTGCAATCATATGAAGAATTTTTTCAAGGATCTAAGCCTGGATCAACATTAAGCGATGCATTAAGTAAATTACCTAATCAGGTTAAATCTTTATACTTATCTAGAACAAATCCTGGTATAATTAGGAAAAATTGGCTAGATAAACAAAAAGATTCAGCATTGTCTAGTCATGAAAACACTGAGTTTAGATTAAGTTATGGCGTTATAAACACTGTACAAATATTGAAAGGGTTTGATAAATCTATCGATAATGAAATTTTATTAAAGAAGCCTATTTGGGAACCATTGACTTTGAATGCTTATAACAATTCAATTGGTGAAGCTATTTTGTGCAGAATAAAACCATATGAAAATAGCGCTATTGGTCTTTATCAGAATAAAGCTTTAGACTTGCCACCTTTTCATGAATATTTTTTTATAGTCCCCAAAAAGAAAACTGTTGTTGATGTAGTTGCCGTAGAATCAAATGCTGCTTTTAAAATAACTATACATAGCGATAACATATCATTAATGTCTATTAGTACAGAATTATTGACAAATAATATAGTTAACAATAATATTGAAATAACTCCAACAACTTAATTAAACTAATGACACATTTAGAATTAAAAGCTAAGGATTTGTCTATAAAAGATGATATTAAATCTTTTATTCCATTATCTAAAAATATTCAATCAAATGAATTACAAAGTAAACATAGTTTGTCTAGTAATTTTGTTAATAAAAAATTAATAGCTGTTGGTAAATCTAAGAGATTGGTTAATCAAGAGCATTTTTTAAATGAAAACGTTTCCAAAACCAAAATAAACCTTGTAGAACAGTCTCTTTCTTTGCCTGATTTGGTACGCGCTAGAGCTGGTTCTTTTTGGTCTATTACTAATAATTTACCATTGACAAACCAATCGTCAATTTCGGATATAGCTTTTGGAATTAATATAAAAAAATCAGAACAACAAATTGAAAACACATCTAATGTTTATGGTCAATTTATAACTAATATTGATTTAGTATCTAATAAAGCTTTGTTTAAATTTAATTTAAATGAAAGTAAATCATTGTTAGAAGAAACAAAAGAATTTAATTCAGAATTTTGGAAATTATTTATTTCTAATAAATTTCAACCACAAAATTTGCTGCCTGTTCCTGTTTCTTCATCGCAACCGCAGTTAAATATTACACTTGCAACAACACCATTACCATTTGCGAAAATACCAATATTTACACCTACTATTAACGAAGATGATATATATTTTGACCATGTATTTGAGCTTAATGTTCCTTTTTCTAAAAAAGAATATTCAATTTTAAATGCTGATATTGGTTCATTGTTTATAGATGTTAATCCAACATATAATTTCTTTTCTGATTCATATGAAGATGTAATATCAAAAAAGAATGTGCATGAAACAATTTTACCCGAGATGTATGTCTTTTTGTCTGAATTACATAGCGAAAGAAATAAAGTTAAAAATTCTATTTTTAAAAAACATATTACTTTGTCCAAAAAAATTCAAGGTACTTTTACAGATATTACAAATAATTCTGGTGAAATTATAGGAGTAAAGGACAAAGGAGAATATTTTGATAAATATTCTGTTCAACTACCAATATTTTTAAATGATTTAAAAAATGAGTTTGGTGCGACATATTTTAAAAATAAATTTAAAAATCAAGTATTCCCAATTTCTGAAATTAATATATTAAAAGATTTTAATGATAAGCGTTTTCTTTTCCCGATGTTCTTTGATATTACGTTTTCAACAGACAATTCTACTCAATTTGCGCAAATTTTGCAAGACACCAGTTTGAATAGTATTCTTATTAAAGATTTAATGGAAGACAACATTAAATCTGAAAATTTAACTTTTCAAGACTCTACAATTCATATAAAACAAAAGAATGGTAAATTTATTGAAAGAAGTGTTTTGAATGCTAAATCAAGTTTAAGAACATGGGATATTTTAAAATGGGTTGATGATTTATCAAAAAACGTTTCTAAATCTTTTAGTGATTTAAATTCTGGTATTTTCATTGGGTCTGTAACAAATGAAACAAAAATCCCAACTTCTCCTCAATTTAATTTTTTTAAAAATTTAATGGTTTTAATTTTTAAAGGAAAATTAAAGACAATAATATCTAATCATTTAAGATCGTATAATGATATGATTCACGGTAAGTTATCTTATTCAGAAAATGTTTTTTATAGAATAGAAAAAATTGCAGTTGATTCAAACGAAGTAATACAAAATTTTTATATTCCAAATAGCGCCGATATAGATATTCTAAAATTTGTAGACACTCAAGTAAAATACAATAAACAATATAAATATAAAATATTTGTTTACCAAATGGTGTTGGGAAATAAATATAGATATAAAACAAAAGTTGTAGAAAGTGATTTTGTTAATGTTGATGTAGTCAATGAACCTTCTTTAAAATTAGTTGAAGTTTTATTTTATGAATTTACTGGAAGAATATTAGATGCTCCACCTGTTCCACCAGAAGTTAATATAATTCCTTATAAAGGAATTAACAATAAATTATTATTTCATTTTAATTCTTCTTTAGGAAGATATAATTTACATCCTGTTTTTATAGAAAAAAATGATAAATCATTTTTGCAAGATATTAGAGAAGCACAAATGCTTGACGAAAATGAACCTGTGTTGTATAAGACAGACGATGTTATAGCTAGGTTTGAAATATTTAGAATTGATAAAAAGCCTTTAAGAATTTCTGACTTTGAGGGTAAACGTATTACGTCGGTTTCTACTAAATTAAATTCTATGTCTATCAATAAAGTTTCGTCTGCTGCTTTTATTGATGATATAATTCCAAATAAAAAATATTATTATGTGTTTAGAGGTATTGACAATCACGGACATATATCAAATCCAACATCAGTATTCCAAGTAGAAATGGTGGATGATAATGGAAGTATATATCCTATAATTGAAGTTGTAGATTTTAAGAAAAATATAGATTTGCAATCGCCAACAAAAGGAATGAAAAAATTTATTCAAATTGTTCCGTCATTTAATCAAAAAGTATTAAATGAACAAAAGTCTGGATTAGTTATAAATGGAGATAGAATACCTAGTGCGCTTAACATAGAACAAGTACATTTGGGTGTAGCCGATGAAACAGTTTGGGGTAAGAGGTTTAGAATGCGTTTAACCTCAAAAAAGACTGGTAAAAAAATAGATTTTAACATTATGTTTGATCATAAACACCTAAAGAAGGGTTCATAGACATATGAAGTTTTTATTGGAAAATTGGAAGAATTTCTTAATAGAAAAGAAAGACATTTCAGGTGGTAGAAAATTACCTTTGGATGTATTGGATTTATTAATAAAACACTATGCCAAAAATCCTGGAGGATTTATTACTTTAAAAAGAGGTTATTTTGATTTTAATGATTTTAGAGATAAAGATTTAGAAAACGATGTAGCTGTTTATATAGCTGCAGCACAAATGATTCTTATTAATATTAATAAAGCACAAGACAAATTTGGGTCAATTGTAAGAGTTATGTTGCATGAAATACAACATTACAATCAACATATGAGGTGGAATGTAGATGATCAATATAGAGAAAAATTATCACAAGGATATAAACTTCCACCTGGAAAAGATATATTTGAATTGGATTGGATTCCAACAATAAATTTCTGGGAGAAAATTTATCCACATGAACAAAGACCACATGAGGTTGATGCCATTAAATTTGCTGAAGAGCATGTACAAGAAGCAGCCAAAATGATTAAGGATAGAGAAAAAGAATTAAAGAAATAATTAAAATGTGATAACTTGTCGATGAAGATAGAAAATATCAAGAAAAGTAGTAAGATACTAGTTAATTAAAAAATGAAAATTTGTAAAAATTGCTATATTAAAAAAGAAGATAATGAATTTTATAAAGATTCTAGGAACAATAATAACCTTCAAACCTGGTGTATTTTTTGCAAAAATAACAGAACATATGGATGCGACATACCGCCTGAATTAAAAAAATGTCCTAAATGTAATTTGTACAAATTAAAGACTATGTTTGGGAAATCTAATGCAACAGCAGATAAATTAATGGGTCATTGTTTGATTTGCAGAAAAGAAATTTGTAAAAGATATAAAACAAATAATAAAGAAAAGATTAAATTACAAACCAGACAACGTTATGAAAGAAAGAGAGAAGAAATATTAGAATATTCTAAGAAGAATTATAGAGATAAAATAGAATATTATAATAATTATCATAAAGAATATCGTGCTAGACCAGAAGTAAAAAAGAAAAAAAGTGATTGGATTAAACAAAAATATAAAGATAATTTGTCATATAGAATTCATGCAATATTTGCAGCTTCCATGAGACAGTCTATAAAAGATAAAAATAGAATTTCTTGTTTTGATTTGGTACATTATTCTTTAGAACAATTAAAAGAACATTTGCAGTCCCAATTTGAATCATGGATGAATTGGGATAATTGGGGCAGATACGATCCAAACAGAAAAACATGGAACATTGATCACATAATTCCTGTAAGTAGTTTTTCTTTTGATAGTTATTTAGATGGAAATTTTAAAAAATGCTGGTCTTTAGATAATTTGAGACCATTAGAAACAATAGAAAATTTGAAAAAGGGTAATAGATTAATAACTATGAATGGTGGCAAAAGGTAATGGGATTCCTTGATAATAGTGGTGATATAACACTGGATGCGGTTCTGACCGATACAGGAAGGGCTCGTTTAGCTAAAGGAGACGGATCATTCCGTATCACTAAATTCGCCTTAGGTGATTCTGAAATCAACTACGGTCAATACAACAAAAATCATTCTTCTGGTAGTGCATATTATGATTTGGATATAATGCAAACACCAATATTTGAGGCATTTACAAATAATACCGTATCAATGCAATCGAAATTAATATCAATACCAAGAACAAATTTATTATATCTTCCTATTATTAAATTGAATGAATTGTCTCCTGAAAACATAAGACATGGTGCAAGTAATATGTTTGTTGTTGCAACAAGCCCAAAAACAGAAGATGATGTTTTGGCTGTTGCTGATAATCGTGGTGTATTGAAATGTGTTCGTCCAGCTTGTTCTTGTGGTGGGTCAGGTGGGTGTACAATAATAAGACTTGAT
>ERZ1292623.1471-Hain-H51-01um-R1-1471-length-22644-cov-8_pt1 | contig 22644 bp, 21 predicted proteins | sample MGYA00564398_ERZ1292623 | MGnify/ENA primary metagenome ERZ1292623 (study PRJEB36523, sample SAMEA6512633) | groundwater metagenome | collected 2019-01-07 | study: AquaDiva: Metagenomics assemblies of 32 groundwater samples | reverse complement strand
GTTTTTGTGGCGTCGATGGCAAACTGGACCTGTTTCAGGAAATTTTGAGGCGGGAGAAGCTAGCAGCTGTGGAGTCGGTTTTTGTGGGTGACGATATCAACGATTTAGAATGTCTAAAATATGCCGGTGTCGCTTTCACTGTGGCTGATGGCCATAAAGAGTGCCGCGCGGCGGCTGACTACATTACCACTCGCCGGGGCGGAGATCACGCGGTCAGGGAGATTTGCGATTTGATTCTGGACTGTCTCAAAGAGAAGGAGTCGTAAAATGGATGAGCTGTTTTCGCTTAAAGGTAAAATCGTGGTGGTAACCGGCGGTAGCGGATTTTTAGGCAGTCAGTATCGCCGAGCTTTGACGGAATACAAGGCGGAGGTGGTTAACTGGGATATTGATACCGGTGTAGACATAACCGACGAGGATTCAGTTTGTCGCGCTAAGGATTCAGCGGTGGCCCAGTGGGGCCGGATTGATGTTCTTATCAACAATGCCGCTTTCAATCCTCAGGTGGGCGAGATTTCCTCGGGCGATAATTGGTCTCCCTATGAAAAATTTCCATTGGATGTGTGGGAAAGGGAAATAGAGGTCAACCTCACCGGCCAGATGCGAGTGACGCGGGCGGTCGCGCCTTTAATGATGAGCCAGCGGTCCGGATCGATTATTTTCATCGCTTCTGATTTGGCTCTTATTGGGCCTCATAACGACATTTACGAACCGGGGCGGTTTAAGGACATTGCCTATATCACGTCTAAGGCGGGCGTATTGGGTCTGATGCGTTCTTGGGCGGCTTACTTAGGCCCATACAACGTGAGGGTTAATGCCTTGGTGCCGGGTGGCATGCAACGTCAGCAGGTTTCGGAGTTTGTAGCCAGAAATAGTTCTCTTAACATGCTGGGTCGTATGGCGCAGGAGGGTGAGTATAACGGTCCGATAATCTTTTTAGCTTCCGACGCTTCTTCATATATGACCGGCGCTTGCTTGGTGGTTGACGGCGGGCGGACCGCTTGGTGAATTTTTCTTGGAGAGAGAAAGGAGTGGAAAATGAAACTGCCTATCGGTATTATGCAAGGCCGTCTGACTCCATCGACCGACGGCCGGTTGCAGTTTTTCCCTCAAGACAACTGGGAGAACGAATTTTCTCTGGCGGCGGAGATCGGTTTTGATTGTTTAGAGTGGGTGTTTGAATCGAATGACTGGCCAGTTAACCCTTTATTGTCATCGACGGGCTCGATCAGAATAGCCGAGCTCTCTATGGAGTATGGGGTCGCGGTACCTTCCGTCTGCGCCGATTACTTTATGGACTTTCCCCTTAACCATCCTGATGTTTTTGTCAGACAACATTCGGCGGTGTTACTGCGAGACTTGATGGTTCAAAGTCATAAAGTAGGCGTAAAGACCATCCTGATTCCAGTTTTGGAGAAAGCGGAGGTCAAATCCAGGGCCGATCAAGAAGATATAAAATCGGTTTTGGGGCCGCTGGTATCGCTGGCCGAGGAATTGGGTATCGTTCTTGGGTTGGAATGCTCGCTACCAGCCGCCGCCTCGGCGGAGTGGGCGAGTTCTTTTAAGACCCCGCAGATTAAAATCTACTACGACGTCGGTAATGCCACTTCATACGGTTTTAATGCGGCCAGAGAGATTCAGGAATTGAGTGGTTTCTTGGGAGGTGTGCATATAAAGGATCGTAATCTCAATGGTCCTTCTGTGCCCTTGGGGCAAGGAGGAGTTGATTTTAATGGAGTTTTTAGATCCTTGAAAAACATTGGTTATAACCGACCCATTATTTTGCAGGCGGCTCGTGATCCCGAAGATCGGGTTCAGGAAAATGCGCGAAAGAATCTCAACTTTGTCCGCGGTTTTTTTGGAACATTAAACTAAGGAGGTAAACCATGAAGTTCTTGATTTGCGGTTTGGGTTCTATTGGCCAAAGGCATTTCCGCAATCTAAAATCTTTGGGCGAGGATGACATCGTAGTGTTCCGAACCGGTAAAGGTTCTGCGGATTTTGTGGAACGGTTTGTGAATGAATACAAACCGACGATTTTCACCGATCTAGCCGAATCCCTGGCGGCCAAGCCGGACGCGGCTTTTATTGCCAATCCCACCTCGCGCCATACCGGCGCGGCTCTGGTGGCTGCCCGGGCTGGCTGCCATCTCTTTATTGAGAAACCGATCGCTGATAGTTGGGATGGGGTGGTGGAACTAGAAACCGAAATAAAACAACGCGATTTGGTAACCTATATAGCCTACAATCTGCGGTTTCATCCGTTGTTGGTTAAGATCAAACAATGGCTGGAAGACAAGGAGTTGATAGGACGAGTCGTTTCTTTTCACGCCGAGATGGCCGAAAGAGTAACCGATTGGCATCCTTGGGAGGATTACCACGCAAGCTATGCCTGTCGGCGCGATCTGGGGGGCGGTGTGGTGCTCACCCAGAGCCACGAATTTGATTACCTCTACTGGCTTTTGGGGGCCGTGAGTCAAGTTTATGCTATTGGTGGCAGTTTGGGCGATCTGGGAATTGAGGTGGAAGATGTAGCTAAGGTAATCATGAAGTTCACGTCCGGCGTAACGGGTTCGCTAGATATAGATTACCTTAAACGCCCGCCCAAACGCAGTTTGGAGATTGTTACAACCAAGGGACGCATTTTTTGGGATTATTTCGGTAAGACGGTAAGTTTTATACCGTTAGACCCCAAGGAAAGCAAGCTGGTAGTCGATGAGCCGGATGGATTTGAGAGAAATTCCACGTTCCTTGAAGAAACACGGAGTTTCATCAAGTGTGTGCAAGGGCGAACATTAACCATCAACCCTTTGGAACAGGGATTGGAAGTTCTTAAAGTGATTTTGAGTGTTAAAGAATCTCTTGAAACTGAGAGATTACTGACTCTCTGATTCATAATTATAGGATCTCCTCACTCGAACAAGGTGAGGAGATTTTTATTTACCTTTTTTGTTTTTGAGGTAGTTCTGAAAGTAGAAACCGAATTTGTATAAGCCGGTTTCCAGATTATTTTTCAGCAGAAAATCAGTACAGCTGGTAGCCAGAGTCATTTTCTTTTTTAGGAATTTATAATAGGAGTTATGTTTTATGGGCCTGACGTTAGCACTAAGGAGCAGCTGTTTTTTCGCTTGACGCGCGAGTAGTCCCGGCTGTTGGCTATAGGTCCAAAAATGCCCAAGAAGATTGGCATTTATTGGTATGGCCACTTCTTTATCCGTGGAAAGGGAAATGGCAAGATCAGGATCAATGGCGGACTCTTTGTTGGTGAAAACTATTTTTTGCCAAGGAAATAAGGATAGACTGCCTTCAGGAAATTTTTCTTTAGAAAAAGTATGGGTGAAATCATTAAGAGCATCATATCCGGCGTAGATCATTCTCTTTATTAAGTAGCGCAAATCATGCGGTTGATTTTTTAGCCATTTCTTTCGGGCCAATATTACCTCGGATGTTAATAGATTATGGCGTTTACAGCCGGTCAGCTTAGCTATTTTTTGCAAGGCATAGGTTGCGGATTTTAGACAGAGGAGGGCATAATGGACATTCAACCGCGGTTGTCTGTAAAGTTTTATAAGACGAGTCAACCTTTCCGGCAGCCAGTCCATCACACTGGCAATTTCTCTGGCATGTTTCTCGACGGGGCTGAGTTTTGCCAGTTTAATTTTTTTACCGTAAAGTTTTTTTAGTTTCACATTATCAAAGATTAGTATGTTAAAAAAATCTTCTTCTTTCATGATCATCAGTGTCCCCGAAATTATTTGTCGTGTCTGGGCGGTGAAATTTTTATCTATTAAGTAGTCAGCCGGCTGGGACGCGGTAAGTTTGGGCCGAGTAATTACTATAAGATCCAGGTCGCTGATGCCCGGCGAGCCCACTTGGCCGTATTCATATATAGCCAAAACATCCTTATTATTTTTAAAGCGATTAATTATTTCTTGACGGGCTTGGTGGTAGGCGGCTAAAGGTAATGCCTTGGGGCGATTTACGTATTTTTTCTGTTTCTCTGACATGGCAATATCTTTTTTCATATCTTTAACCATGGCGGCGGCTTGATCAAGATAATCTCGGCCCAGTAGGTCAATGAGTTTTTTTAATGGTAGTTTAGGAAAATTTTTTCTTGCTAGAGAAGCTTTTTCCAAGAAAGGATGGCTGTAAAGACGGAACGAATATTTTTTATAGAGCGTAAAACCTTTTACCTGCAAATAAAGTGTTGGCAATAAAAGCGCCACCGCGACAAAATATTTGAACTCATGGTCATTGATTTTTTCAGGGTCAAATCTTTTTTGATCAAGTAATATATCAGAGAATCTTAAAAAAACAGCCCGATGTTCTTTTTGAGAGTCGCGGAGTTGAAAATTTGTATTTTGCGGGCCGAGCAGACGTTGAGCTTGGCGTAAAACAGGTATGGGCATGTAAGCATTGCAGTAAGATTTTAAGTTTATTTCATCGCAACAGATAAAACCATGATGGCTGTTAGGGTCAATTAATTTTAAAAGCCCTTGAACATCTAAGAGTTTCTTCCGGAGAGCTTCCAGTTTATAAATATTGGTGCAAACAGTGTTTTTAACAAAGAGATATGTGTCAAGATCGCTAAAACCCGGTATGTAGTCCAAAGTAGCTAAACTGCCATGAATGAAAAAATAGCTTAGATACGGCGGAAGTTCTTTTTTCGCGAATTTTGAGAGAAGACTTAGACTTTTATAGTATGGACCGTCTTGGTATTTTTTAAGGTCAAGCGATGGAGTGGATAAACTAAATCGACTGGTCGGTTCCGGACAGACTCCGAATTTTTTATAACCATTAACAATAAATCGGGCCAGTTTTGGATTTGCCCGATCGGAATTGAGATAGCGGTTAAGCTGATAGTAGAGTCGGTTTTGGTCCAGTCGCTTTTTTCCCATCGTTTTTCAGTATTTGTTCGGCTAGTTTGATGTCGTCCGGGTAGTTGATGTCCAATGCTTTTGAAGTTTCAACCTCCAATCCTCTAATATCTGGTCCGTAGACCCGGCCCGCCTTTATGAACCTGGTTTTGGTGGCATCAACCACTCCGTTTTGCCAATGGACTTGAGGCAGTAACTGCCGGGGCACATCGGTACCTAAGCGGTTGTAGTATTTGGTCGGTAAAAGCGGAGTTATGACATTTTTTCTATATTTACTTTTTTTAAAGACCCACATCTTGTGTGGATAATAAGGAGCGGGCGAAGAAACGGTTCTGACCGAGTCGCAGTCGGTCTTAACCATGAAAGCGACGGTTTGATCGATATCTCTGGCGGTGCGGAAAGGCGTCGTTGGTCTTAAGAGGACAACTATTTCCGGTTGCCAGCCACGGTTTTTTTCTAGCCAATATATGGCATGGCGCAGGAATTCTATGTCGGTGGATTTATCGCCAGATATTTTTTTAGGTCTGAGAAAAGGAACGTCGGCGCCTAATGATCGAGCTAGCGCGGCTATTTTAGGGCTGTCGGTTGAAACAATAAAACTGTCTAGGGTTTTGGCTTGTTGAGCCGCCGCGATGGTATAGTAAATCAACGGTTGACCGTTAAGCGGGGCGATATTTTTGTAGGATATACCTTTGGAACCGCCGCGAGCGGGTATAATTCCCAAGACTTTAATGTTTTCCTTCATTGGTTATAATAATACCTTAAACCGAGTTATACATTAAAACCCGTTATAGGTGTGAGAAGTTTTTGGGTTGTTTTTATGTTAGACACACTATGAATAAAATATCTTTGGCGATTATCACAGCCGACTCTTGGCGACATCGTTTTTTTGTGAATACTTTGAGCGATAATTTTGACGTGGTTGGGGTGGTAGCCGAAACTGCCAGAAATCTGCCCCCGGGAGACACCATGGAAGATAACAAGATTATAGCCGGACATGTTCGTGAAAGGAAATTAAAAGAAGAAACATTCTTTGGCCAACATACCAGCTACCATGTACCCGCCGGTAGGCTACTGTCAATTCCGCATGGTCATTCCAACGATACGTCTGTTTTTAAGTGGGTGGTTGAACTTAAACCAACGTTTGTAATTCTGTTTGGCAGCGGAATAATAAAAGATCCTCTCTTAAGTCATTTTCAAAATAAGATGATCAATCTTCATTTAGGATTGTCGCCGTATTACCGAGGTTCGGCCACCAGTTTTTGGCCATTGGTTTTTGGCGAACCGGAATGCGTCGGTTCCACGGTTCATTTAGCGGTGTTAAAAGCTGACGCCGGAGCGATTTTAGGCCAAGCTCGCCCGGATGTGGAAGCGCAGGATCGTTGCCAAGAATTTGGCTGCAAAAACATCATATCCGGAGCTAAGTTAATGATTAAATACATCAAATCTTACCAGGCGGGCCAAGTGACACCCCAGATTCAAGAGCTTAGCCGGGGTCGTGTTTTCAAATTAAGCGACTTCAATGCCCAAGCTGTTTTGAAAATGCGCTTGAATTTTGACGACGGTATGATGGATAAATATATACAAAATAAAGAAGCCAGAGATAGCCGATATCCTATAATTGCATTAAGACCATGAGCAGGACATTCCATAAAATTTCGGTGGTGGCTCCGGTGTTGAATGAAGAGCGCGTAGTAGAGGATTTTTACCGGCGTACCGCGGCGGTGTTAAAAAAGTTATCCCAAGATTTTGAGATTATTTTTGTGGACGATGGTAGTGGTGATAGCACTTTAGCCAAGCTAAAAAAGCTTCATGATAGCGACGGGAGCGTTAAAATTATCAGTTTCTCCAGAAATTTTGGTCATGCGGCGGCTATTTCGGCCGGTTTGGAATATGCCGGCGGGGATGTGGTGGTGATCATTGATTCTGACTTACAAGATCCGCCCGAGGTTATATATGAATTCGTAAATAAATGGCAGGAGGGCTGCGATGTCGTCTACGGCGTTAGATTAAAGAGAAAAGAATTTTTCCTAAAGAGATTCAGTTACTGGTTTTTCTACCGGCTTCTTTGCCGGTTATCGTCCGTTGACATGCCGCTGGATGCCGGAGATTTTTCACTGCTGGATCGAAAAGTGGTCAAGGTCATAAATTCACTGCCGGAGAGGAATCGTTTTTTAAGAGGCCTGCGGAGCTGGACCGGTTTTAAGCAGTACGGTCTTAAATATGAACGCGCTCAACGTCTGGCTGGGCAAACCAAATATTCCTTTAAAAAATTATTAAGGTTGGCCTTTGACGGGATTTTTTCTTTTTCTTATCTGCCGTTGAGACTGGCGACTTTTATTGGCTTAGTAGTGGCAATTGTTGGTTTTGCGGCGGCCATGGCGGTGCTTTATCTTAGATTGGCTCGCGGTGTTATAGGCGCGCCGGGTTTTACATCTATAATAATAACAATTCTTTTTGTGGGCGGAGTTCAGCTTGTCGCTATTGGAATAGTGGGAGAGTATCTCGCCCGGGTTTACGACGAGGTTAAGCATCGCCAATTGTATGTTATCGGAGAGAAAGTCGGTTTATAATATGGATACTCACGATCCTAATTTATTGAAAATATTATCTTCGGATTGCCGTCGCCAAGACGATAAGTTGTACTGTCTTACTGACGAAGAGATAACTTTATATCATCCGGAATTTAAAAGTGGCATTAACCTGGTTAAAAGGTTTTTTAAAAAACTGCCGAAGTTCTATGAATTTTTAAGAGTGGTATTTAGCCCAGGTTTAAGTTGCGTCCGTAAACTTACTCCTCAAGACGCGGTATCCAGGGTGTTTAAGGTGGATAATCGGAAAGATCATATTGTGGTTAGCGTAGGTTCTGGCACGAAAAGAATCGGCAGGGGTGTAATTAACTTAGATATATATCCTCTTAAAAACGTAGATGTTGTGGCTGATATTCGCAAATTACCTTTTAAGGACGGGTCGTTGGATATGGTGGTCTGCGAAGCAGTTCTGGAACACGTGCCCGAGCCGGATACGGTGATTAAAGAAATAAGCCGTGTGGTCAAGCCAGACGGCTATGTTTATGTTTCAGTGCCGTTTTTATACCCTTTTCATGCTTCACCGGATGATTATTACCGTTGGAGTCGGAACGGTTTAAGACAGGCGTTTTCGGAATTTGAAGAGGTAGAATCAGGTATGCGGGCGGGACCTATGGCGGCTTTACAAGGTCTCCTGATGCATATTTTAGCCATACCTTTCTCTTTAGGTCTAAAACATCTTTACATATTCTGGAGCCAGTTTTTTATGGTGGTTCTGGCCCCTTTGAAAATTTTGGATATTTTTTTTAGTTTTTCTTCCAAGGCGCACGAAGTGGCGGCTGATATTTATTTTTTAGGTAAAAAAAGATGATTATTGATCAAAGAATTGATAAGTTCTTTGGTAACGAGTTTCGGCACGGTGTGATAGTTGCCATCTTAGCAGTAATAGTAGGTTTTTTGTATATCGTCCCTCAATTGATCATCAGGGCGAAATTGTTGGCCGTAGACAGGCCTTACGTTTTAATACAAACGACACATCATAGCGATGAGGCCAATGTTTATATACCTCGCGCTCGTGAGGTTTATGATGGTCATTGGCCGGCTAGGGATTTTTATTTTGATAATAATTTACCATCCGTGTTTCCGGCTTTGCCGTCACTTTTGATGGGGGGATTTATTTATCTGTCGGGGGGTAACGTGGATATTGCTTATTTGTCCGCGACTTTCGTTTTCTCGGCAGTTATCTTTTTATTGTTCTATGTATTGGGACGAGTAGTGATTAGAAATAAATGGTGGTCTGTGTTTGTTGGTCTGGTAGGCGTGCTTACCCCTATGGCCCTGCATTTACCCAGGGCTTTTATGAGCGCGACTCTTTGGGGTGACATTATCCTTAAAAACTTTTTTCCTCTAGTCAGAACTAACTTAGACAAACTCTTTTTTGGCAGGGTTGACGATCCGCTGATAACTTATATTTTTTACCTGCCGGCTATAATTTCCCTTATCTGGTTTTGGCAGAAACCGAATTGGTTGCGAGCTGGCGTGGCTGGTATCTCGGCTGGTTTTCTGTTTCATGTTTATTTTCACTATGCCTTTTACTGGACATTGGTGTTGATTCTGTTATTTTTTTATGTGCTGGTGTTTAAGCGCCAAGAAATCCGATTGTTGAAGTATTTAACAATGTTGTTATTCATTGCGGCTGTAGTCGCTGGTCCTTACGTGTTAGAGTACTTAACGTTTCGATCCCTGCCTTGGTCCCAGGATTATGTTATGCGGATAGGCACCGAAATCGGTCGCGGTTTCAGATTAGCTTCAGTTAGATTTGACTATCTGGCCTATATTATTTTTTCGGCGGCAATTTATGTATTATTATGGCGGGCCAAAAACGACCCTGTCCGGAGGAATCAAGCGGTTTTATTTTGGATTTTTCTGCTGGCCATCTTTATAGTCTGGAATGTTCAATTGATAACGGGTTTTGTGCCTCATCCGAGCCATTGGCGTAAGGCCATAAGCCCAGTTCTCTTTGTTGTTTCTATTATTCTTATCGCCGAAATAGTAAGTCGTTTCAAAGGCATAAAACAGTTCTTATCCCTCGGTATGATTATGGTTGTCTTGGCTTCAACTCTTCTTTTAAGCAAAAAAATTGTTAATATCTACAAATTTTACCAAATGCCTGTAACCGCAGTAGCCGAATACTCCTTTAATCCAAATTTGGCGAATTCATGGGATTGGATCAATGGGAATATTGCTGATGAACCTAAGGTGGTTTCCAACTCGTTTTTGACGTCTGTCTATTTAAGCGTTTACACGTCGGCCAGACCATATTTGGCTATTGGCGGCAATACGCCAGTTTCTAATGAAAAACTGGAATATAATTATCTATCAGCCAACAAGATTTTAGATATTTCGGAAGATATGTTGCGGCGGCGTTTGATTCCGCCCGGCGATCAAAATTTGAGCGTTAATTTGCTGGATGATCCTTTCTATCTTTACAGCAGTTATTGGCGAGAGAAATCTTTTGATTACGCTTTTACAAGTTCGGATAAATCTATTCCCGTGGAAAAGGTGGATGAGCTGATAAATCGTTATCATTCTTGGCCAACTGGGCGTAGCGGGGTGACGGCTGATTATTTGTATTACGGTCCATGGGAAAAAGAATTTTCCGATGAAATCCCGTCAGGATTACAAGAGAGGTTGATATATATGGATCCCGAGGTTAAAATTTATCAGCTCAAGAAAGATATGTTGTGACAATTTGAGCAGTCGTGCTATTTTGAAGCAGTTCTTTAACAAGGGAATCAGGACCAATTCATTCCAACCCAAACCTTGGAGGCAAGTATGGTTGGGGGAACGCAGCAGCCGCGGCGCAACATCGCGGTGGTGGGTTTATGGCATCTGGGTGAGGTTTATTCAGCCGGTTTGGCCGAGTTGGGCCACCGGGTGGTGGGTATCAGCGCCGACGAGACCGTGGTTGGCAACTTGTCGAGGGATATTCCGCCCTTAGCCGAGCCGGGCTTGGTGGAACTGTTGCAAAAACACCAGGCCTCGAGACGATTGACCTACACCACCGATTTTGCTCGGATCAAAGACTGTGAGGTGCTGTGGTTGACTTTTGACACGCCGGTTGACGATCAGGATGAAGTGGATCTTTCAGTTGTCCGCCAAGCTTTGGAGAAAGCTTTGCCTTTTTTGCAAGGCAATGTGCTGGTGGTGATGACCAGCCAAACACCAGTGGGTACAGCCGCGGAATTTAAGGCTTTGATCCGGGATTCCAGGCCCGAGCTTGCCTTTGACTACGCTTATGTGCCCGAAAACCTAAGGTTGGGCGAGGCGATGAGTTGCTTTTTCAGTCCCGTGAGGATAGTGGTGGGAGCGGAAAGCCAGCGGGCTTTTGGGCTGATCAGAGAACTGTTTGCTCCTTTGAAGGCCGACTTTCTGGAAATGTCTCCGGCTTCGGCGGAAATGTCCAAACATACCCTGAATGCTTTTTTAGCTGCCGAACTTGCTTTTACCTATGACATCGCCGATATCTGTGAAAGAGTTGGAGCTGATGTGATTGATGTGATCCTGGCGGTAAAATCCGACGAGCGTGTTGGCCCACGGGCCTACCTGGACGCCAATGTAGGTTTCTCCGGCGGAACGTTGGGTCGGGACGTAAAGGCTCTAATAAGAACATCGTTCCGTCATGGTCTAGATATACCCGTTATCAGTAGTGTCTGGGAAAAAAGCAAACATCGCCGTCTCATTGTGCTTACACGGCTTAAAGAAAAACTGGGCTCGCTGACAGGTAAGAAGATAGCTCTCTTTGGTTTGACCTACAAAGCCGGTACCAGCACCTTGCGCCGTTCTCTGTCTTTGGAAGTGGCTCAAGATTTGATTAAAGCGGGAGCGTTGTTGCGTCTATGTGATCCTCAAGCGGATGTCGCGGAGCTTAAGCTTGAGAACTCCATTTTTTTCCGGGATCCGTACAAGGCCGCCTGCGGCGCCGAGGCAGTGGTGATTATGACCCCGTGGCCGGAATTCAAAGTTTTGGATTTTGCCAGATTGAAGGCGGCGGTTTTGCCGCCAGCCGTCATTCTGGATGGGCGCAATTTCTTGGTGGCTAAGGAACGGGAAATCACCGCGGCCGGTTTTGTCTATCTAAGTATAGGCAGGAGCTAGAAAATGCTTAAAGGTAAGACAGCCGTAATCACCGGTGGCAGTCGGGGGATTGGCAAGGCCATTGCCCGCCAGCTCTTGAATGAGGGCGCAGCTGTTTTGTTGGTGGCCCGGTCTCGAGCTGAGTTGGAAGCAACAAGCAAAGAGTTGGCTCTGTTGGGTTGTGTGGAAATTATGGATGCCGATGTGTCTCACGAGCTTGATGTCATCCGGATAGCGGACAAGATTTCCGGTCTGTGGAATACTGCCGATATTCTGGTCAACGCCGCCGCCATTCAAGGGCCGATAGGCCCTGTAACGGACGTAGTGAATGCGGCCGAGTGGCGCCTGGTTATTGAGATAAACCTCTTCGGCACTTTCTTGATGATTCGGGCATTGGCACCATTAATGAGAATTAATGGCCGAGGCAAGATCATCAATTTTGCCGGTGGCGGCGAAGGCGCTTATCCCAACTTTTCGGCTTACGTGGCTTCCAAAGGCGGCATAGTGCGTTTGACCGAGACGGTGGCGGCGGAATTGAAAGCCGACCGCATTGATGTCAATGCCATCGCTCCGGGCGGGGTCAATACCAGAATGCTGGATGACGTGCTTGAGGCGGGTCCGGCTAAGGCGGGTCGCGAGGCCTACGAGAGGTCTCTAAAGCAAAAAGAGGCCGGAGGCGTCCCGCCGGAGAAAGCGGCGCGGCTGGCGGCGTTTTTGGCGAGCGAGGCCTCCGACGGTCTTACCGGCAAAGTCATCTCGGCCGTTTGGGATGATTATGGGAAGTTTCCTCAACATCTCAGCGAGATCGTGGGGTCGGATGTATACTCCTGGCGGCGGATCAAACCCCAAGACCGCGGTTGTGAGTGGTAGAACGGAGTAAGTTCTTTAATCGTGTTACCCGCCGGAAGCAGTTGCTTCCGGCGGATTTTTGTTTTATTATCTAACCCATATGATTTCTGTTGTTTTTCCCGTTTATAACGAAGAGGAAAATGTCGGAAAACTGCACGCCGCCATAAAAAGGGTTGTGGATGGCTTAGGCGAACCCTACGAAATAATCGCGGTGTATGATGATTCTACCGATAACACCTTATTTGAACTTAAAAAACTCTCACCTGTAAAAATAGTCGTATTTGCAAAAAACAGAGGCCAGACTTCGGCTCTGGATGCCGGTTTTAAGATAGCTAAAGGCGATGTTGTTATAACCTTAGACGCCGATTTACAAAACGATCCCCAAGACATTCCGCGGCTTATCAAAAAACTGCGTGAGGGTTATGACGTGGTTTCCGGTTGGCGTAAAAACCGCCACGACAACTGGGGTCGAAGAATTTTATCCCGCTCAGCCAACTGGCTCACCGGCAAAGTCACCGGTCTTTATCTCCACGACCACGCCTGCGCCATCAAGGCCTATCGCAAATCAGTTCTAGAGGGTGTTAACTTGTATGGCGAGATGCATGTTTTTTTGCCGTGTATTTTATATTTGCGCGGGGCTAAAGTTGCGGAGATGGAGGTTGCCCACCACGCCCGCACCCTCGGCTTTTCCAAACATAATTTTCTGAAAGCGGTTAAAGATATTTCCGACTTGCTGGTAGTCAGGTTTATTTTTTCGGTTAAGCGCCCTCTACTTTTTTTTAGCTCAACGGCGCTGGCGTTGTGGTTTTTATCGTTAGCTATGGCCGTAGCGGCCGTGATTGTGAAATTAACGGACTATCGCGATTTTGGCCAAGCACCTTTGCCGCTTGTTGCCGTTTTTTTGGCTATCGCCGGTTTGTTATTTTTCGCCCTGGGTTTTTTGGCGGAACTTTTACTGCGAGTTTACTATGAATCTGGAGGTCATACTCCGTATATAGTAAAACAGGTAATAGAACAATAATGGCGGATACCCTTTTAAGAAAAGAAGAATACGCCAACTTGGCTTCTCGGGAGTATTTTTATTGGTGGAACATCGGCCGGCGGCTGATTCTAAGATCGGTTTTAGGAAGACATATTAAAACCAACCGTAGTTTGATTCTAGATGTCGGTTGCGGCAGCGGAGGCAATATTCTTTTTCTTAAAAACTTTGGCCCGGTGGTGGGTTTAGATGCTTCGGACACAGCTTTGAGTTTTTGTAGGGATAAGGGGTTCCAAGAACTGGTTTTAGGGGATGCCCAAAAAAACATATCTTATTCAAATAATCATTTTAATGTAGTGTCGGCTTTTGATGTTTTGGAACATTTACCAGATGACCTTGGCGCGCTTAAGGAAATGTCGCGAGTCTGTTCTCCGGGAGGCCTGGTTTTCGTTACTGTCCCGGCTCTGCCATTTTTGTGGGGTCCGCACGATGAATATCTGGGCCATCAGCGCCGGTATACCAAGAAAAAACTGAAGAAAGATTTTACCCGTTTAGGTTTAGATGTTTTGGAGGCTAGTTATTTTGTGATGCCGGCTATACCTTTTATCGTAACACGCCGCTACTTGGAAAAAATTTCTAAAAAAAATACGCAGTCCCATAGTTTTGACGTGATTTTGCCTTTTTGGCTTAATTCCACTTTGATCGGTTGGCTTAAGGTAGAGAGGTTTTTGTTAAATTTGTTCCCGCTGGCTTTTGGCAGTTCGCTATATGTCATTGCCAGAAAGAAATAATGTTCTTATCTTGTAGATTTCCACGGTTGGGTTGCGGTAAACCAGTTGTAGAAAATTGTCTTGGTTGAAATTGGCTTGTCCCCGAAACCGATTTTCCAGCGGGCCGTTGTAGATATATTCCGCCTCTAGGTCGGGCCAGTTTGGGTTTATGTTTCGGTAAGATTCCATTAGCGCCGCTATTCTGGAGACCGGCGGATAATCGGGATTTTTTAGAGGCAGATCGGAATAGTTTAAATAATTGTACTTTTTTTCAAAAGCTATTTTATTGACGTAGGTGTATCCGTATATGTCCAAAACACTTTCAAAGGTATAAGGAGTTTTCATTATTACTCTTTCCGTAAATACGTCATCAGGCACGCCGAATAGCTTATTGGCGTAAACAAAACGTTTTTCTATTTCCGATGTGGGCATGAAAGTAGTTAAAAAAGCCGGTAAATATGGTCGAGCCGAAGTGAAACTATTGAGGTAGAGAGTATTCATCAAAGAAGGCGAGAGTAAAGTGGTATTTTTAGGAAGATGGCCGTTGATCCAGGTCCAGGAATCAACTATGTTTTTATCAAAAGAGTACTGATTCGCGAATTTTTGGGGCGGTTGGATAAAGTAAACCGTATTAACCGCTTTTTTAGTCAGCATGAGTACGAGTAGAGTTATGGCTAAACCGGCGGCTGCGTACGGATATTTTTTTGGATTTTTTAACAAGCTGGATGTTATTCCATATGCTAAATCTGCCAAGATAATGAAAATTATCGGGTTGACGGTGGCAAACCAGTGACGGGGATCAGGCACAAAGCCGGTAACCAGTTGGATGTTCCAGACAATGAACATTCCTAAAATCGCCGCAGAATAGAAAACCATTTTATTCCTGTCCTTATTCCTAAAGCGCCAAAACACCGCTGCGCCTAGCCCGGCGTATAACAAATACTCTTTATAAACCGCTATTCTAATATGGTGCCCGTATTCGGTAAAAGTCAGGCGCCACATATGTTCTTGACCTAAGTCGTTCTGGGTGAATTTTAAGTATCTGATGAGGAAGGGGACAAAAAATAACACCAGGAGCAGTATCAATAACCCGACCGCCATTAATTTATTTTTTTCTTTTCTGAATTTGAAAATAAAATATGCTGTCAACAATCCTATCCAGACAACCAAATAGGCCCATTTAAAAAAATAAATATGTATCATCAGACCATTGATGACGCCGGCAGTCAGGGCGGTTGAAATCTTGGGGTTTTTCCAAAAGAGATAGAGCGCCCAAACAGCCAGGATAAAAGCGGGATAAGAAATTAAAGGGTCGATGATTTCTAGCCCGGCTGGCGTGGGTATGGGCGTTCGCACCAGCGGATAGAAATGATTAATAAATTTGTGTTTTAGGTTGCTAAGGTTAAATATCGATTCAGGGTTTGTGGTTAGAGACGTGGCGGCGAGAATTATCGCCAATATAGCAGACCACCAAAAATTCAGTTTTAGCACGGACCTGCCTACTAAAAATAACACTACTGTAAGCAGCGCCATGAAAACAAAGTTTAAAGCCAGAAACGATGTGTTGGTATCGCCTCCAAAAAGGGTTAAGAAGAAGGCGGTAACATAGAGCGGCAGGGGCGGTTGGAACGAGGGCGCGCCGGTCGGCAGAGTCATTTCTGGCGACAGCCCATTCCCTTCGTATATTTCTCTGGCATAGCCGATATAGGCCTTCAGCTCATCCTTAAAGGCAGAATATTGTTTGTAGAAATAAGTCAGCTCGTTATCATTAAGATAATTCCAGATCAGCAACTGGGGCGCTATGGCCGCCAAACCTACGGCCGCCGCTATTATAGTTACCGCTAAGACCGTTATTATTTTATTTCGCTTGATTGGTGACATCTATTGTTTGGTAGGTATTGCTGGTTTCGTCTTTCAATATAAAGAAACTTTTATCCGGCAGTATCTCATAATTGGTCCCAAAGTAGCGATTAAATAATGAGCGGAATGAATTTACTGGAGTCATTGAATCGTAAAGTATTTTTTCTCCGTCTCCCGGAAGATAATAAGCCATAAAATTACCAAAAACCTCTTTTATGGCTATGTCGCCGGGTTCGTAATCCGCCTTTAAGTTTTCCCAGAGAAATTTTGTGCCGTGATCGGATTGGAGAACAATAATAGGCGACTGTTCCGATTTGGCCAGTATTTCCTCAACCAGTTTTTTGATTTTTTCATTAAGATATGTTAATTGGTTAAGATAGTTTTCCACCTCGTTTCTTTGGGCTATCATCTCTTCGGTTAAGAATTCGCCGTTTTTATCAAAGACGTAAGGCAGGTGAGGAATGATGAAATGCGCGAACGCGAAAGTTGGTTCTGGTCTTTGCGGCAGCTCGGCCATCTTTTCAAACTGGTAGTTTATTCTTTTCCATTGAAGCCGGCGATCGTCCAAGAGTTTCAATGCCATGCTTATGGGATGCAGCATGGTGGTGCGATAGAAGATCATGGAAAACTCAGGCAGATAGCTTATGTTTATATTCTCATCGGCTATTTTACTTTTGAAGGTTCGTTGCCACCAAGAGCCGAAGTGGATGTATTTGTAGCCTTGGGATTTTAGGAACTGGCCGGCCGGGTGGTTTTGGAATATCCGGCGCGCTTCCGCCTGCGCATCAACATCGGTATCGTGGTATTTCATATTCAATAAGGAGGAGATGGAATATATTGTTTTAGGATAATTGCTGCGGCTGCGATTTATTATAGCGAAGCCCTTATCTTCCAAGTATTTTAGAAACCCGCTGTTATCGTAGCCGAATTTTCTTAAGGTATCCTCTCGGGCATACTCATCCAAAATAAGATAATAGATATCAGGTTGATTTTGCGGTCTGGATGCGGTGGTTACGCCAGCTGGAGTTATTTCGGAACTGGGTGGTAGTTGCCAGGTTTTAATTCCGTATAAGACAACGCTGATTGAAGGTATGGCTACTAGAATCAAGGCCGTTAAATTCAGAACTTTATTGATGGATGATAAATCTTTCTTGCTCTTTTTAATAAGGTAGGTCAGAACGAAGAATATCATCAACCATAAAGTAAAAAAATGGCGATGCCGCACGCCCAGCCGCCAAATATTCTCAAATATATGGCCATAGGAGAAGAAAAGTACTATAAAGAGGGAAGCCGTTAAAGCCGTTTTTTCTCTGTCTTTCATCACCAACCAGGCGGCGGTAGCCACTATTAAGATGAACGCCGAAACGGCGATAAGCGGCCAAAACACGTCGCTGATTATAAGTTGTTCTTTGTTGTGGTTAAAAAGAAAGACAATGGGAAAAATGCCAAAAAAAACAGTATGCGCGATGGATCCCAAGTTTTTCATAATGGATTGTTTAGCTTTTTTTTATCATTAAGTATAGTGTCCTTTGGCTTGCCTCTATAGTTTTAATTTCTTTAACAACAAATCGCCTACTAAATATCTCTTCGAAGTTTTTCTGATTATATTCGTGAAAAATATCTGGGCGGCTGGCCAGTAAGCGCTGGACCTGACTGTCCGATTTGGGTATAAATTCAACTATCAAAGCGGCGCAGTTCTGACTGAAGAAATCAGCGATGTGGTCCAGCGGCAGGTTGTTACCGATGACCAAATGGTGAACCAAAGCTAAAGCAAGGGCGACATCGGCTGAGCCTCTTTGCCAAAGCGTCGCTCTTTCCTGATTATGCCAACCTATGGCCGGACTGGGGTTGGTCAAGTTAAAAACCAAGGGCAGAATGTTGGCGACTCCGGCTTGTTTGATGGAGATATAATTTTTTTCTACCGCAAGCGGGTCTACGTCTAATGATAAAGTAAACACGCCTTGTTGACCGGAGATATGGCTGAAAGCGCCCGTGTTGGCTCCATAGTCCCAAACATTTTTTGGTTGGAGTCTGTTTAGCCACTCGGCGACCAGTCTTTTTTTATGCTCAAAAGCGGCCGAAGAATAGTTATGACCGGCAATATAGTATTCCGACCATTCAGTTTGGCCCGGTTTCCATTTAATATGGCTCACTGTTTGCTCCAGATTATCTATTAAGGCAGGGAGAGCGTCGGGCTTAACTTTTCGATTCTGGTGGCGCGCCAAAGATTCAGAAGCATATTTTTTCTGGCTGCGGGCATGCAGGTGAATGTGAAGCAAAAGGCCGGGATTTAGATAGCTGGCCCAGCTTAACAGCCGGCTGGTTAGATCCAGCGGCAAACCGTCTATGTAAGCTAGCCAGAGTTGATTGAGTCTAGCATCGCGATAACTCATTAGAGCTAGCGGTGCCAAGAAGTGCTGGCAGAACTGTCTGTAAGCTACCCAGGGTTTACCCGCGATCTGCTTTTCAAAAGATAGCGTGTCAATCAAAATCGGTTTACCTTTATGGAATTGAATATTAAAAGCGCTGGCGTCTTTTAATGACATACCATGCGACAGCGCGGTTTTTTGTATTTTTAGAGTTAGAAGAGCGGCGTCTTTGAGTTGGCTGAAACACCATTCGTAGGGGTAGGAGATAAAATTTACTGGTTCCGGCTTTATGATACGGTAAGCTTCCTCGCATTTTTTATGTTCAAGCGATACCTCTTGATGGGAAATAAGCCAACCACATTCAACCAATTTTTGATAGAGGCCGGAAGTTAGAAGATGGTCATACTCGTCTTTATAATTTTGGTTAACCTGTCGGTAGATGATTTTATCTTCAATATAAACAAAGCCGCTAGGATCGCGGAAAGAGGCGTTATTCATTTTTTTGGGCATCATCTTTTTCGGTAATCAATCCTATCTTTTTATCCCGACGATGGCGTTGAAAAAAAGATTTGACCGACCGCCACCATGTTTTTAGCGCGAATAAGCCGCCTAACATGCTAGCTATTATCAATTGAAACAGGTAGCTGCCGGTTCCCGGGTCCAGATAAGCTTGGGTGGTATCGGTCAGTAAGACTATAAAACCTAGTCCAGACAAAAAATACTTTATTAGTTTTGATAGTTGAGTTAGAGACATATCTATATAATATTGATTTTACTGTATAATTGATAAGAATAATAGTTTTTGATGCGCATAGTCAAGCTGGCACAACTGAAAACATCATTGACTTTTTGTTAGTTTTAATAGCTATGAAGACTGTCTTTATAACGGTATTCCAGGGGGTTGAATTTCGCAATATCATCAGGACGGATATTTATAAGATATTGGTGGATTCCGGTGTTCGTTTGGTTCTTTTTACCAATAGTGCCGTTAAACGCAATTATTACCAGCAGGAATTTAACGCCCCCAACATAATTTACGAGGTAGTGGAGAATTATCAGTCGTTCGGGTTAAATCGTTTTTTCTCCGCGCTTAAGTTTAATCTGATCAATACCAAAACTATAGATTTGAAGCGCGCCCAGGATTTAAATAGGGATGATGGGTATTTTCGTTATTGGTTCAAGTTTATATTTAACCGTTTGTTTGCGCGTCGAGTTTTCCGCAGGTTGGTCAGGTATTTGGATTGGCGTTTAGTCAAAGATGATTTTTTCTCACCCTATTTTGAAAAATATAACCCCAGCTTGGTTTTGTTGGCGCATCTTTTTGGAGATATAGAAGTTTCTTTTTTAAGAAGCGCCAGATGTCGTGGGGTATACACCCTAGGGCTTATCAATTCTTGGGATAAATTGACGGCCAGGTGTATGATGCGTTTTCAGCCGGATAGCATGATAGTGCACAACGAGATTATGAAATCTGAAGCTGAAAAATATGCCGATATTCCCTCCAAAAATATTTTTGTGAGCGGTTTACCCCACTTTGATTTTTACGTAAATTCGCGGCGGAGCGAACGAGAAAGGTTTTTTAATAAAGTAGGGCTTGAACCGCATGAAAGAATAATTCTTTTTTGTCCGGCCGGAACCTCTAAGGATTTAGTGGATTATCTTAGTAAAAATAAGTTACCGCTCCATGTTTCTGATCCGGATACTGAAATGATAATTTTGTTGGACAGGTTATTAAGCAGCGGCCAGCTATCTTCAAACTTGAGACTGATAGTGAGGTTTCCTCCCAATGATAATGTGGCGGTAAAAGAAAATTATCCCTATAAAACAAAAATTATTTTTCAGATGCCGGGTCGAAGATTTTCCTTAAAAAGGGGTCAGGATTGGGATATGAACGAAAATGATTTTCAGGAGTTGGCGGATACTCTGTATTATTCTTCGGTTGTCATCAGCTATCCTTCCACTATAGTCATTGACGCAGCTGTTTTTAATAGGCCTATCATAAATATCAATATAGATTTTCCCAATACGCCGCGCGGTTTTTTGACTTGGTTTTACGATGTTACGCATTATCAACCGGTTTTAAGAAGCGGAGCAGTTAAGTTAGTTAATACCGAAGCCGAGCTGCTGGAATGGTTAAGATTTTATTTGGCTAATCCATCAGCCGATGATCAAGGTCGGCGTCGTTTAGTAAAATGGGAATGCGGCCATTTAGACGGCCGGGCCGGTAAACGCGTCGCTGATTTAATTTTAAGTAAAATTTGATTTATGGGCAGAATCTTAAATCCGATTAGGAAATATTTGATAAAAAAAATCCCAATACTTAAAGCGGTGTTGGGCAACCCTTATTATTTTGTTTCACCTAAAGAGGAGGTGATTCAGAAAGCCATGGCCTACATGTTGCACAACGGTCTTGAAGGAGATTATGTTGAGTTTGGAGTTTATCTAGGCAGGAGCTTGGCTCATGCTTACAAGTTTTCCAAGTACTATGCTTTGCCGCAGAAGGGTCGAACTTTTGCCAATATGCGCTTCTACGGTTTTGATTCCTTTCAGGGGTTGCCCAGATCAACCGTCAAAGAATCTAGCTTTGCTGATGGGGAGTTTTCCGATACCTCTTTGGAAACCGTAAAAAACAAACTCAAGGCCAAAGGCGTAGATTTTAGCCGTGTAGAATTAATTTCTGGTTTCTTTGACGAGACTTTGACTCAAACTAACAGAGAACGCCTCAATATCAAACGGGCGGTTATCGTATTTTTTGATTGTGACTTATATGAATCTACCAAACTGGCCCTGGATTTTATTGGGAACAGTGTTGTTGACGGTGCAGTTTTTATTTTTGGCGACTGGTATTATTTTGCCGGCAATCCCAATAAAGGGGAACAAAAGGCGTTTAGAGAATGGTTGTCGGCCAACCCCGGTTTCCAAGCTAGTGAGTTTCATAAGTTTGGTTGGCAGGGTGATTCGTTTATAATCCATAAAAATTAATCTTATGATTAAAGTTGAACTTTTGAAAAAAGCCAGTACGCCAGACCTTAAAGATGTAAATACTCTAATCCCGCAATTAACCTTATCCCCGCAGTCTCCGCCTTTGTTGAGCCCTAAAACATTTAGACAATTGTTGGATCAAAGCCATTCTAGTTGCGTTGTTGTTCGCGCCAGAATAGGTTTACGGCGCGGAATCATAGCTTTGGGAACAATTCACTTTTCTCGTTTACCCAGCGGTCTGGTCGCGGAAACCGGCGATTTGGTGGTGGATAAGGATTACAGGAATCTGGGCTTGGGCCGGGCAGTCTTGGAAAAATTGATAGAGGTAGCCGAGAAAAGAGGCGCGCGGCATGTCAGTTTGAGAGTCAACCCTAAAAGGAAAGAGGCGATTAAGATGTATTTGGCTCTAGGGTTTGCCAAGCATCCAGCGGCCTTTTATAGGATTAATTTCCCACGAAAATGAAAATTGCCGGCGTTGGCGTCGATATTGTTGATGTCGCGTATTTTAAGCGGCGACCTTATAAATCTAACGTTAATTTATATAATAAGATTTTTACCGCTGAGGAGATTAAATATTGTCTAACCAAAGACGATTCTTATCAGCATTTCGCGGTTAGGTTTGCCGCTAAAGAAGCGGTAATTAAGGCCGGCGGATTAAAGTTGGCCAACATAAATAGTATTGAAATATTTAACGATAAAACCGGCCGACCGCATGCTAGAGTTAAGAAACGCAAGATTAGTGTTTTAATTTCTTTATCCCACGCCAAAAATTACGCCGTTGCTTTTGTTATATGGTTGAACTAGCACAACAATATTTTTCTGAATCGGCGCTTAAGTTCCCCGGCAAAATCGCCGTTGATTTCAAGGATTCCAAAATTACATTTGCCGATTTGGATAAATCCAGCAACCAGCTGGCTCGAGCTCTTAAATCAACTGGCGTGAAAAAGGGTGATCGGGTGTGTTTTTGTTTGCCTAAATCGATTGATTCCATCAAGTCGATTTTGGCGATTCTTAAAGCCGATGCCGCCTATGTGCCGCTGGACGCCAAAGCTCCGCGGGCGCGGTTGGAGCAAGTAGCCGCGGACGCGCAACCGGCGGTGATAATTTGTAACGGTCAAACATTAGAATTGGTCGGGGATTTTGGCAGGGTGTTTAATTTAGACGCGGAACGATCGCGGATTGATTCTGAAAGCGATGGTGGTTTGGTTTATGAAAACGATTCTTCCAATTTAGCTTATATTCTTTATACTTCCGGTTCCACCGGTAAGCCCAAGGGTGTGATGATCACTCACG